>Ga0307515_10002410_pt1 | contig 40779 bp, 53 predicted proteins | sample 17_EM_MG_FD_194513 | JGI IMG/M metagenome (GOLD analysis project Ga0307515, IMG submission 194513) | Populus trichocarpa ectomycorrhiza microbial communities from riparian zone in the Pacific Northwest, United States - 17_EM | ecosystem: Host-associated > Plants > Roots > Unclassified | place... | reverse complement strand
GTATGATTGGTGAGCCTGGTGAGAAGATGATTCGGCAGGAGGCTGGCCAGTGGGCGTGGTCATCAGTTGCCCGTTGAGCGCTGAGTCCTGGTTTGTACACCGCAACGGTCGAGTTCCAGAGTCCCACGGCAATCGCTCGTTCGCAGATTCAGAGTGCCTCCACCTTCACGGTCCCAGATCCCGCACCTGAACGCGCGAGGATGGCTGAAGTTACTCGAACTTTCTGGCGCCCACTGATAGGTTCTCCCCTTGAAGTTGATCGAGAACACGGAATACATAACCGACTGCTAAAGCGGAACGAAAATTCAAAGACCCTTTTTATCCATCTTCAAGCGCGTAGAAGCATAAATACCGTTCAACCCCCCCGTCTCTACGCACGCACCTGACGCGCTCTGCCTTTCTGTTTCTTTTTACTTCATGGCGGTTCGTCACCCGTGGTTCTCGCAGACCCTCAAACGAAAACAGCCAGATGATTTCGTTTCTGAGGGGGGTAGCGGATGCGGAAGTGGTGGTGGCGGCGGTGGCTTCGGAGTCGTAGGAGCGGTGTACGGGGGCCTCGGCGTGAACGCGCATACCTCGCCTCCGAACCACGGTTCCAACTCGAACGGAAGGGCGACAAAACGGTTCCGGAGCTTCGAGAGTCGGAATCTCGAACGTGGGTTCGCGGGGCTCTCTATCCAACCAACAACAACACTCCCCGTCTCTTCTCTCCCACACATCCAACAACCGCAACAACAGCAGCCGGACACGCAGGTGGGAGGGGATGGCGTGTGGAGTAATGTCGTAGGAAATGTCGGGCAGAGCTCAAACGTCATGTTGCCGGATGGGTCGACTTTACCTCTGCTCCGGTCAAGCTCCGTCGATGAACCCCCTTCGCCAGAAGTGAACGATATCCAAATGTCCACTCCGACGTGGTACGAACCGGAGAAAGATAGTGAGTTTGTCCTCCACCCCAGTCGTGCGTTATCCCCTCCCTCTTCGCGCTTCCCCCACTGCTCTTCCTGATCGCGATGAATTCTGATGATGCTTGGGATTACAGGGATAATCATCACGAGTTTGGACGACGACGAGTACGATGGGGATGACGAAGGCCAGCAACAGCGACGCGCAGGAGCCAACTCCACTGCACAGGAATCCAAGTTCACCATCTCACCTGCATTCCTGAACGCGATAAACAGGAAACTCACTCGAACTGAAGATTCTCCTGCACCTCCAACGGACGCGTCCTCAAGCCAGGCCTTGGTTCTCTTCAGACCCTTACCCGTGGTCGCTCCCTCACCTGTAGACGACGATTTGAGGGACTTTTATAAGGGAGGGATGCTGGATAGTTCACTACCAAAACCACCTCCACCCTCGCCTTCTGTGTCTTCGCCTTTCTATGTTCAGGATCCTGGAAGGCCCCCGTTCTTATGCAGTAATGACGACGATATGGAAATGGAAATGCTCTGATTCGAATGTCTATGGAGCAAACCAACAGGGTGCCGCATCGATATGATCATGTACATAGCAGTAGCACGGGAGACAGGTCAGGTAGAAACCGACTGTAGTAATCCGATAACACGACGACTGAAAGAAACGGGCCATAGGACCTGTGTAGATCTACATGTGTGTTCCGTAACGAGTGTGTTTCGGGACCCTCGTTAAGCGGAAGGGACAGATCCGCCTTGAGCACCGAACTGAAGCAATTCTTGGTTCCGGGAGTCGTCCTGGTAGATGATCTCCGAAAAGTTGATGTGCCGAGCCCTCGAGTGGGCATGTGGGTGCGGAACGTGGTGCATCCGGGCCGAGTAGTGCCTCCCTACGATCGCACCATCAGGGTTAGTGGCCGGCACGTCTTTTGGTTGAGGTTGGGATCGTTGCTGCTGAGGATTCTGAGGCGACTGTTGCTGGTAGGATTGCCTGTGTTGGGTGACGGTGTTCGGAGGGCTGACATGGAAGGGGGAAGAAGGGTGAAGGTGAGAAGCCGGAGCAGCAGAAAGTGGTGTTACAGGGTGGGAGAGCGACTGGTAGTCGAGCATAACGGAATCTGCCGGGGAAGCGGAATGCATTTGCTGATCGAATGGTGTCGGGATGTGCGGGTGGGGGTGTGGGTGTCCCTGAAATGGAGCGTTCTGGGTTGGGATAGACAAACGCAGGGCTTGAGCCTGGGCCTGAGCCTGAGCCTGGGCCTGAGCTTGGGCCTGAGCCTGTACCTGATCCTGGACCGGGGGCATAGGGGGGACAACCTCGAACGATTGGCCCGCAAAACCTTCCGGTCCTTTTGAGGAAGTCGGAGTTACGGACGAGTCGTCATCTGCGGCGGGAGATTCTGCTACCATGACGCTCGCCTTTTGGGCAGCGATCTCTTCCGCGGTCAAAAAACGACCTCCAGGGCCACGGGGCCGCCTCATTGCGTGCTGATGGCGCGATTCGTGAAGATACGGCTTTGCACGGGTCAATCGCTGAGCTGGGAGGAGAGAGAGGGGGAGGAAGATGTACCTTTCTTTGTTTGGAGAGGCGATGTACCTCCTCTAGCCGGGCTCTTGCGACACGACGCTTGAGGATCCGGTAGTACTGCTTCGCGTTGACATAGAGAGGCTCCTCATCAAGAGCGTTTTCCTGAGAAATCTGGTCGATGGACCTGGCATTGGGGTCCGGAGAGGCGGTGGTCGACTCGAGGTGATGGTGGGTCGGAGGTTGGTGCTGCTGCTGTGGGTAGTAGGCGTAGGAAGAGGACGAGGGGGGCTGTTCGCCAGCTGGGGGAAGGTTAGAGAGAGAGATGGATGAGCGGGTGTGGTTGGCTGGCTTACTACCGTACGAGTGATAAGCCGAGGTTAGAAATCCGTCCATCGTGCTTTCATTGGTTGAGGGTGTCAGTCCAATCCTATTGGCTGCATGTGACACCCCGTCACCCCACTCCAAGTCACACACCCTGTCACGCTCTCCCCCCCGTTCGAGCTAGGTCGACGATGGAATCCAAACTGTGAGTCTCTGACCGCCGTTCACCCTCTCTGCGCTCTCACACCCGGGGTACAAGGAAAGCTCTCAAGGTCGCAGACCTTAAGGACATCCTCAAGAAGGCTTCGCTCTCTCTACCTCCAAAACCGACCAAGGCTGATCTCATCGCGAAAATCCTCGCTGAACCTGCTGCTGTCGATGCGTACAACGCGTCGTACAATCCTACGGGGGTGACTTCACAACAAGACGCGCCTTCCAAACAGAAATCACTCGTGAAACCCGACGCGTCTGCTACTAAGCAACCCCCTGCTTCACCCGAGAAGGCTCAGGTACGATAAACCGTCGTTCGCCGCTATGGCACGCTGAACCAGTATTCTAGGAGCCAGCACTTGCACCGCCACCCGCGTCAACGACAACTTCCACGCCGCCACCCGCAGATACCACCACTGCTGAAGACCCTGAGCTAGAGAAGCGCAGAGCTCGCGCGGCTCGGTTCGGAATTCCGCTGGTGGAACCCAAACAACCCAAATCTACGGACAGAAGGCCCAGGAATCCACAGCAACTTCCAGATGTATGCACTCGTTCAATCTAACTCTTGGCGTCTCGCTCATTTCATGCTGCAGGACGAAACGAAGCTGAAGGCAAGGGGTGAACGTTTTGGCGTCGATGCTCCTACAGAACCCAGGAGGCAACCTGCAAGAAAACGGGGAGCACCAGAGGAACCTGCTGACCCCGAAGAACTAGAACGAAGAAGGAAACGCGCCGAGCGTTTCGGTCTCCCCCTTGCGGTAGGTTTCATTGTTCTGCCGAGTTTCCATGCCTTCCGACGTGTGTAACCCTTCCCTCCTCTCACAGGGCGCCTCAAAAGCTTGAAATCTCCTATCCGTCCTCGTTCATATCGTATTCGTTTGTAATGTTTCCGTGCTCTCCTATCTGTATATGCTAGATTCTGTGTCGATTTTCCCCCGCGTGCTCCTGCCGTTTGGCCGAGTGTCGAAGCGCTTGGAGATCCATAGCAGGCACTTTTGAGGCTCGGTCACCTGCATTTCCGACATCGACTCGATCCTCAACTCATTCCACCATTGAGACGGTGAATGGTCGGGTCAATCCACTGCGCCATCGCTTCGCAAATACTGAAACCACCAGAGGATATCGCAGACATTCACGGAGGGAGGATGAGTAAGAATCACTTTCTTACTAAACTCAGCCACTCTCGATCATCGGCGAAGAGTCATTCTCACTCTCGAAACTACTACATAACCTTCCCCCACCACTTCCCCTCCCCATATCCACCATGTCGGAACAAACGCACGATACGAGCAACTTGTTCACCTGTCTATCATGCTCAATTGCTTTCTACTCTGCAGAAGACCAACGTACGCCCAAATTTTCTTCTGTCAAGCATATTGTCGATCTAATCGCCCGAATCCATCCCTCGTTCGCGGTTTATAGGAGAGCATTATCGCTCTGACCACCACAGGTACAACATGAAGCGCCGGGTCGCTGGGCTTCCTCCTGTGTCTGTCCAGGTCTTCAATGAGAAAGTGTTGGAGAGGAAAACCGAGACTGCGATCATGGCTTCCGCCAAGGGATCCGTTTGCGAAGTTTGCAAGTGAGCGCCACGGTTTATGCAGTGGGTAATCTCCCGGGGTTCTAACTCTTATATTTGTGTGTGTATCATAGGAAGACGTACACGACGGAAAACGCCTACCGATCCCACATAAATTCCAAGAAACACAAGGAGACGGAGCTCAAGACCGCTAGCCGCAGGAACTCTGAACCCGAAGCTCCTCGGACTGAAGAACCCGCTGAAGCGACCACAGATGCTCCGGAAATCCCTTCCTCCCAGGTAGAACCTTCTCCACAACCGGTTTCAGAAGAGCAACAACCCGAAGAAGAGGCAGAGACATCCAAACTCCAATCCATCGACGACCGAATCGCCTCCCTCCGATCCCGCATATCTCCCTTACAGTGCCTATTCTGCTCGGTATCCACCTTCAAATCTATCGACGAGAACGTCTCGCATATGGCCTCCGCCCACTCGTTCTTCATCCCCGATCTGGAGTACCTCACCGACCTCACCGGGCTCCTATCTTTCCTCGGCGAGCGCATCGCGGTGGACAACACTTGTATATCCTGTCTCAAGAGGAGCAGGGAGTTCCGGAGCCTCGATGCAGTGAGGAAACATATGATCGACAAGGGTCATTGCAGGATTGCGTACGGTACCGAGAGCGAGAAGCTAGCCGTGTCGGATTTCTACGACTTCTCGAGTTCGTACCCCACCGTGCCCGGAGAAAAGAAGGGATCATCGAAGAGGAGGAGGGTGAAGGTCGTCGTGCCCGATGCGGAACTCGCGGAAGACGACGGTTGGGAAGATGTGGGTGACGATGTGGAGGATGATGGGGTCGATGAGGTAGTCGAGGAGTCCCTCACGGAACCTGAGGGTTCAGAAGACGAAGAAGACGAGTCCGATGATGAGGCTGGCGGTCCCCAAATCACATACGGGGACACAGTCTACGAACTCGTCTTACCTTCCGGCGCAAGGATCGGACACCGCAGCCTCCAACGGTACTACAAGCAGTCCTTCGCTAACCCTTTACCCGGTCGAGTGGAAGATCCAAACTCCGGGGTCGGTCTCGTCCGAAAACTCATCGGGGACAAGGAGAATTCCACTCTCGTTCCTGTCAAGGGTGGTTACGGTGCCTTTGGTAATGGTACCATGACGGTCAAGGCCAGGAATAGGGGTGAGGCCAAAGAAGCTGGACGGCATATCCGTGAATTCCGCGACCAGAACCGTCGTGAACAGTTCAAGACAAAGGTCGGATTCATCCACAACCACCAGAAACACTTCCGCGACCCGCTTCTCCAGGTATGCCCATCTAGTAACCTTCCCGCTTTCGCTCCGTCACTAATGTTGGTCCCAGTAGTGACATCTATGCAGAAGAGGTTATCATTTATACATTACTACTATATACTGTCATGCCTTCGGTGAGGCCAATCACTAGGTTCCGCATACTACGAAAAAATGGGATAGAATGGTGCCCAACACCGGTTACCATGTAAGAATAAACCCAAGGTCGATATCGAAGAGAGTGTAAGTCGTGGGTCAGGGGAGGGGACTATGGAAATAGGAGTACGGTAGGGTATAATAACAAGCAAGAGAATGCGATGCGACAAATACGAACTGGGTAATAGGAAGAGGTCCAGGAAAACACATCGAACAAATGAACAAGATCATAGAGAGGAAACAGATGAAAAGAGGATGATGAAAGGGGGGGAGGTGAGATCAGTATAGATACGCTGCGGGCACGACACCCTCTTGATTTGTCCGTGGATCCCTAACAAGCCACCAACTATGAGGGGGTCAGCTATGTTGTCGGGCGGGACGGAGATGTAGCACGTACGCTTGATCGGAATCGTCCAAAACCTCTAACTCCATACCTGCAGTGAGGGCCAGTTCTCCCTCCCCTGTGGCCTCGAACGAGTACCTGGCATGAGCTGGCCGTCCGACTTCACCACTCGACCCAAGCACATCCGACGGCGTCTCCGCGCGGACGTAATTGCTCGCGTCCGGTCCGAACACGTCAGTGTTATCGTGACCAGACCTTTGTCCAGAAACCTCTTCCTCCTTCTCAGGGTTGTGCTGGCTGAACGGACTCGTAGCGCCAAGGATTGTTGTCCTTGTCGCGGCGTTCACGTGGGCAAGGAGGGAAGAGGGACGCTGATGCAGGGAATCGTCATCTTCATCTTGATCGACCGTCTTGGTTTGTTGTTCTTTGCGGGAGAATAAAGTCCAGAGGATCCCAAGCAACACGAGGAAGAATACCACGCCGGCTGCGATAGCGATAGAAATGAGAATAACAATGCCCACAGCCAAGAAATCTGCAAGATTTGTCATTTAGGAATGCGGCTACCGGTGAGAGAGGGGCGGACTTACGTCTACGGGCGAAGCTGAAGGAAGTGAATGAATGGATGAGTCCCGATATAACACCTGGTGATCCAGAGGCTGAAGTAGAGACGATGTAAGGAACGTAGGACTGTCCATCAAACAAGACGGATGAGGCATCGCCAAAGGAGGAACTAGACAAGACACCGGAGAGTAACAGCATCCTGTCGTCTTGGATCGGTCCGCTAGAATCGTGAGCATCGAAGACGGGAACCATGGTCAGTTGTGAGATGTTCGTGTCGCTTCCGAAATCCGACTCTAGAATAAGGGGTGAGTTCCTGTTGCATGCATGTGTTTATGGGTAGGTGAACTCACGGAGCAGAGTCCAAGTCAACCCATTCCAGAAAGATAAGTACGATCTGGTTCCATCCGTAGACTTCCCAGCGGCGAAGATACTGCTCGAGTTTCCAGCGTTGACCTCAAGAGCAGTGACCGGCCCAGGAAGATCGCCGTCTTTGCCCAACTTTGTCCATGTGTTGTTCCCAAAAGAGAATAAAGCGACGTTGACGAGGGAGCTGTCGGGGAACGAAAAGGCTCCAGAGGCAACGAGCGAGTCCTGATCATCCTGGAAAAAACTAAAGTCAGTGACAGGAGCGGGCCTCATGACAGCTCGAACGAACCCCGGCTAAGACAAGAGTCGAAACCTGTCCACCACCCAAGCCATTTCCCAAAGTAGTCCATTGTTTCGAGTTGACGTCCAGCGCGCAAATGGCCCTACAGGGGAACGACCCAGCACTCTCGAAAAATCCGGCAACAATCAAAGTATCCGACCTTGCCTCCGACAGGCTGAGAGACCTGACAAAGACAGTTCCGGTGGAGGTCACCAAAGGCTGCAATCCATCGTGAGCCCATAGGCCGCCCGTGAGGTCGTAAATGGCGAAGCCATTGAGACTTGAGCCTTGAATCGTGAACTGTCCGCCGACATACAAGGTGTCGCCGTTGACGAGGAGAGTGCGGACGACCCCGATAATGGCGGACCCGGGTAAAGGAGAGAGGACTCCAGTCTCGATATTGTAAGCAGCAAGGCCAGATGCACCACCAAAAACGGGCAAGGAGAAGTTTCCGCCGAGGATGACTATTTGCTGCCCCGAGGTGCTGTTTGTCCAGAATGCCCCTGCGTGAACCGCAGGGGAGTTGCCGGATTGAGACGGGGTCTGGGTGGGGGTTGAAGATTGCTGCCTCTTAAACAAGTGCCCCAGCGAAATAGATGGTATGAAACTCCTCTGGACCGTGGCCTCACTTCGCCTTGATGGGGAGCCGCTAGTAGAACCGACAGGATTCAGCGTGGTATTGAGGGTTGTGACTTCCGGAAGGCCTCCATCTTGACCCGTCGCGAGGAGTGCGAATCCATTTGCACCATAGCGAAGTGAAGAAGTGATGTGACCGGCAACGTATTGCACGTCCTGGGTATCCCTATTTTGCGTCCCGTTGACGATGACGTCAAGGGACCCAACGAGGTATCCACCGCTGCTTACCCATCCGCCGGCCTCGACAACCCAGCTGGCAAGGCCAGGGACTTGAAGACCTTCAGTATCACCCCTCGAGTTCCTAACTCTCGTGAAGTTACCAACGACTTGGACACGTCCGTCAGTGTAGCCCAACCCGCTAACGGTTCCGTCAACACCTCCACCAAGAGCGGCCCATTGATCTTGCACGACGTCATAAACAGCGACTCCAGACAGAGCGCCGTTTGTAGAGCCTGTGGCAGTATCCGTGAAGTGGCCACCGACATACAATCGGTTCCCGACCAGAAGGAGCGCCGAGACATTTCCGTTCAACCCGTTGTTGGACAACACGTGGAGCGCACCACCGCCAAAAGCGACGATGTTCGAGGCACCGGAGGCGGTTCCAGAGGCCAAACTGAATCGTCCTGCGAGGAAGAGGGTACCAGAGGGGTGCTGGGCCACATTGTTGACAAATGCCCCGGACGAGAGCAAATTGGTGGATCCTCCGAGGGCGTTGAAAAGATCAAAACCAGCGACGTCGAGGGGTGTTTCAGTGGTGTTGGGCAAGATTCCAGCAGAAGTGCTCGGGACCGAGTTCGCGGATGATGGCCATTCGAGGAAACCGAATCCGGTGTTCGATCCTGCACCTCCCCCTCCGTTAGGAGAGGTTCCGTTGATATCTGGGGAGTTGAGGACGAGCTGGACTCGATCCGCTACCATCCTGTAACGGCCGCCGCTTCCGGAGCCTTCGGGACTCCTTGCCAGAGACATCACAACGGTAGTGACGAAGGAGGGCGAGGATGGGACAATAACACCACTATAGATGTTCGTCACACTGTCTTGGCTGTTGCGTTGTGAAACGGTAGTAACCCAGGGTTGTTGAGTCCCTCCCGGGAAAACAGTGACATCCACGGATGTGCGGAGGTCGCAGTCCTGGAATTCCTCGCAACCGGGAACCAGGAGGCTGATATCGTATTGGCCCGAAGCAGAGACATATGGCATCCAGGTAAAGGATGGACCATCTGCCTGGGAGGTTCCAACGGGAAACTCGGACACGAGGACGGTTTGAACGGTTCCGGCGATGTTGGTATTGGCTTGTTGAGAGTTCCAGGTTCCGGTGAACGTTGTATTGGGGGCGACGGGAGCGTAACACGATTTACTGTTCTGTGTATCGACAGCGGATGCGAAGGCACCGGAAGAGAGCAACTGGAGGATGTGTAAACCGGGGCCAGTTCCACGCCACTGAGATAACTTCAACTGGAAGCCAGTGATCGCGCGGGACCCCTGGAATAAGAAATCTTGATAGAGTACCGATGAGTCCGTAAGCAGGGGGCAGTTGTCCGTGCAAGTCTGGTTACTTCCAGTCGAAGGGTCGACATACGTCAAAGTCTGGACGGCGTTATCTGGGATGGTTGTGAGGCTACGTGTCCAAAAAGGGTGTCAGAACTCAAGCCCGGCTACAAACCGAGATCAATCAATGACTCACGTGAACGCCGTTGTCCCGCGACCATCAAGGAAAGTGTTGCCCAAACGAAGGCCGGCCGCACTGAGGGAGCTGAAGGTCCGGACAGTGATAACGGCCGTGGTGCCATCCTGGGCAAACCACGATTGTCCGGGACCATCATCTCCTGTGGGGCAGAGGGTATTGCGAATGTCGCGGAAGTCGGGATCGGATGAGGAAGAGGCGGGATCAACCTCGACGTTCTCGAGAGGAACAGGAACGAGTGACGAAGAGAACGGAGAAGCACCAGAAGAAAACGGGACGTTGGGGTTATTTGTGCTATTGATGACACCTCCTTGGAAACTCGTAAGGAAAGATCCAGCAAACAACAGACTGGACTCGGACGAGTTTGAGGATATTGAGAGCACCCTGCCATTGTTGTTCGCCGACAGTCCACCAAATGGTGGAGCAGACCAGGAGGAGGAGGAGGGGTTCCAGATGGCGACCAATGATGACGGCGACGAAAACTCTCCTCCGACCCAAATCCGATTACCATTGCTGTCACAATACACCGAGCGAATGGCGCCATTAGGTCCCCCAGAACCCAAGGCGGAAATCTGGCCGGAGGATGGGGTATACGATACGATGTTCTGGGCGGTAGTGCTTCCGAACGACGAAAACTGGCCAGCGACGTAGAAGACGTTATTCAGAGCACATCCATCGTAAATTGTGCCTCCCGAATTTGTCGAGCCTATACGCGATAGCGAGCCGTCGGAGGAGCGAGAAAGAAGGGAGGAGGAGGAAGGATCGAGGGATAACGACGATGTCTCGTTGAACCAGTCGAGGCCTAGAAAGTCACCGAAGAGTCCGACCTTTCCCATACGGTCGAAGTCCACCCTCGGAAGTGCGCACTGAATGACATCGAGGGCGGAGAAGGCGACGAGGGTTGCCAAAGGAAATATGGTGTTGTGCTTCATGGCCGGACACTCTGTAGTCCTGGACGACTACCGGTCTGTAGGATAAATTATAGAAAAATGATCAAAAATCGAAATATCAAACAAGGTCGGGGCAGCTCACGGGCCAGGGCTCGACGGAGGAACAGAGCAAGCGGGGAAGGAGGGAGGGAGGACGACGAGGGGAGAGTTGATGCAACGCGACACAGAACGAACAGTAGCTGACTAAGCAGTCGATGCCCATATTTGGTAGCTCGTCTCAGGATGTATGCTGCAAGTCTATTCGAAAATGTATAAAATATTCGAATTCACCCCTGCTTTACTACCAAATCACTCAGATCTACCCTGGAACCAACTGGCTGTCTATGCGGAAGGGCCTGGTCAATTTGTCTACCAAATTTAATCGGAAATGAGTCAATTGGCGCGGGAGGGCAGAGCCATAACTGTACGCACTGAGGGTAGCGGAACCGGTGCACCGGTGGTTTCTGAGCAGACCAAAGGGTTTGACTTTTATCGGCTTGTTGCTGCTCAAGGACTGCGTGCTTGATGTTGATCTTTTCCCAGACTTCGGAAGGAGTAGTGTTGCGCGAGATGTACCGGGTAATGATACTGTCGTCGGACGCGGACGGGGCGTACTTGTAAAACGCAGCAACAGCACCAGCAAACGCGACGACTTTGAGTATTGCTGAGGTCGCGAAGCCTGCAATCGTCAAGAGGTGAGCATGAAAACGGAGTGCATCTGGTGCAGCCCGGACCTTCTTTCGGGTATTCGGTCGCATCCTCAGCGTGGTGATCATGGTGCTCGTGGCCATGCTCAGTGGAGGCATACCTCAGACCTGTCAGTGGTCGAGTAGAGTTTGAAGCCAGCCGCCGGCCAGGCCCAAGGACAGCCCTTTGAAGGTTTCCGGAACGCATCGCGGAGGGGGGAAGAGAGTGATGCGTGACTTTCCGTGACCGCTCTGGGTTTGGCCTCAGTCAACGAATCGAAATCCAACCGACTATCTGGCTTACACTTCCCCTCCTCTCTTCGTTCTTTTCCGCACTCTCGATGACTTTAGACGAGATTCACCGGTACAAAACGACTCATGGGGAGAACAGGCTAGCAGCTGTCTACGGTCCATCGACGATCACAAGTCTTTCCTCAGGCTCTTCTTGCTCAAACTACGCCAGCAACCGTTCTATCAGATCTAGTGACTCTCGCGACAAGATACCACCTCAGGACATCATCGATACCCTGAACCTTCTGGACCAAGTCGAACAAGAGGTATCCCACGAGGTCGCCCGCGTACAAGACAAGATCAAGGAGGCGAGGGAAATGGTGGAAACATACCGGAGGGAAAGGCGGGCGAGGATGAAGGAGAATGCCACGTTGGTTGCCGAGGAGGAGCGACAGACTAAAAGAGCGGACGACGAGCTCTGGCTGGCGGTCTAGAGATCCATGGAAATGGTAGTTGATCACATGTCTCGGCAGAAATCCCTTTATCTACCTTCATCTCCCCTCCCCCGATTCCATCCACACACACTCATCTTATCGTGACTATTATGTGTCTGTACCCACATTCGCATCGCTCTGTAATCACATCCTGACCCTCGTCGGTGGATAGCTGAAACCGAAAAACCAAAGCCAGTTCGGAGGTCGACTCTCGACAAGGATACGGTTGACAAACTGGACAAGGCCATCGGCCACCGGCCGGAGAAGCAAGAATTGGTCGAAAAGAACATCCTCAAAGGTTCGTGTATATTCGCTTGACTCACGGTCACCTCAGAAACTGATCAGAAACCAGATGACAAGGTTGCCCCCGCTCTGCAGGCTGCGAAAGAACAGTTGCAGCGCGCTCAACTTGAGGTGTGTAGTAGTCGCTTCGGAGTTAGACCCACAAAACGAAGGGTGCCGTAGGATAAGATTGACCATGGGCTCCAACACCGTCCAAAGGCCGACGACCTCGTCAAAAAGGGAATTTTACAAGGTGAGAAACGAACTCATTCACGACTCAGACAGTAAATTGACTGAAGCCTTTGTAGCTGACGAGGCTCCACCCTCGTAAAAAAGCGGTGGTATATTAATGGATTGAATATCATAGCGGGGGCAGTGATGAAGCTGTAACATCAGAATGAAACCTGTGTAATCGAACATTTCAGGAAACGGAGAAGGGAGAGCAGACAGTTTGGACTCACGATCCTCTAGTCGCGCTCTCTTCGAATCCGTTGCCTCAATTCCTCCGCAGCCCTCCTTGTTCCCTGAGAGCCCGCCCACCCACGCGATCTCAGCCAGTTGACAACCCTCGGAGTGAGAGCGGCGGTCAGTCCCACTCGTATAGGCATGAACAGAGTTTTGTGGATCGTCCACGCCAGCACGATCATTGCATACAATCCCTCCCGACCACCGGGTTGGGAGTGCGCGACCGCACTGTCCATCTCCTCCCTCCCTGGTTCCGATGGTCGCGAGCTGAATATCTCATACACCGACTTCTTCGCGGAAGCAGCCACGCGTGAGACATGCTCGGCCCCAATCAGGTTGACAGCGGCAAAGGCCACACCAAAGTCGATTGCGGATATGAGGATGTACATGCCGAGAGCATACCACCCGTACGACTTGATTAAGTGTTTTAGACGTTGCGAGATTGTGAGTTGTGGCCCGTTCTTTTCGTGTTCATGCTCGGCCGAATTGGTGGAAAGGCGTGGTTGGGAGTGGTGAAAGTAGCGGAAGCCTGCGTTGGCAGCTGGCCGGAGTATACCGGTACGGGTGGACGACACCGGAAGGATTGGAGTGGAGTTCAACCGAAATACTGAGCGTATTGCGGCGGTTCGAAGGAGAGGGAACCTGAACAGGCCGGGTCTGACCATGGGAGTGCGGTGATGAGTGAGCGTCGGTTGCCAGAACAAGGCGGACGCAGATCTGATGACGTTTTATTTCTTTTCTTTTTTTTTTTCTTCACCCGTAAACCATGTCTGCGTCTGAGTCCTCCCAGTTCGAGGGCCCAGAAAAGCTGCTCGAAATTTGGTTCGCTCCTTCACCTGCCGACGTCGAGCACGCTGCACCACCGACGAAAGATGGCAAGTACGGCCTGCGCAGGGTCGACAGGGCAGTCTGGGAGGAAATGCTCGATATCGTCAAATGTAAAGTACTTTCTGTCATTGAAGGCACAGAGATGGATGCCTATCTCCTCAGGTCAGTCGCTTCTCCCTTCCTGATTGGGGATCGGCCATAGCATCTAACATCCTGCTCTCTTCCTACTTCGCCTGCTGCGTCGCCCGTCGACTATCAGTGAATCGTCGCTCTTCATCTCCCCTCATCGCCTCATCCTAAAAACCTGCGGAACGACGCTCAACCTCTACGGATTACCTCGCATCATTGATATTGCCCGCGATCATGCAAATTTGCCGATCGTCTACCAGTTCTTCTACTCCCGAAAGTCCTTCATGTTCCCCGAAAGACAGTTCGGACCACACAAGGAATGGAAGGCCGAGGTCGGGTACCTCGACGCGATCTTCCCTCACGGCGCAGCCTACACCGTCGGAAGGGTCAACGGTGACTACTGGTTGTTGTACATGACAGAACCCAAACCTATCAAGAGCGCTGTCCCAAGGACCATAGAGATATGTCAGTCCGAAGGGGCGAGCCAGTCTGACCCATCTAGGGGGACCGACTACACGATCGAAATTTTAATGACTCATCTCTCCCCCACTGCCTCCGAACCGTTCTTTTCGTCCGAGTTCGGAGAGGAAAACACTCCTTCCACCCACGCACAAACTCTTTCGTTCCAAACGGGGATCTCTGATCTCTTCCCTTCCCACCTTACTACCCTAGACGCCTATTCGTTCACCCCATGCGGATACTCTTCAAACGCCCTTCTGAAATGGTCCAGACCGCCAGAGGACTATTGGGACACACCCTCCGCGGGAGAGGGTTATTTCACCATTCACGTTACGCCTGAGAACGGCTGGTCCTACGCCTCTTTCGAGTGTAACGTTCCACTCTCTACTCTCCCCACCCACGAAGCAAGCTCCATCCCAGACCTGCAAACCCTGGTTCGACGGGTAGTCAGGATCTTCCAACCAGCGAAACTCTCGTTGACGCTCTTCATCTCGAGCCTGGGGAACAGCACCGCTGAAGAAGAAGAGGGCATCAGCGCAGTGGAAGCCGCCCAGCGGGCCTTCAGATTGGCTTTGACTTCGCCTTCCAAAGCGAACGGAGGAAAGGAAGGAGATTTGACGTATAGGAGGACGGATAAGATCAACTACGAATTTCGCTCTTACGACTTGGCTTTTGCAAGCTTCGAATTGAACTCCTGACAACCACCGCCCATTACTTTCCCAAGTTTCATCCGGAACAGATGAATTTCTCGCATCTTCGTTCCTCGTCCTCACGCCTTCCGTCACTTATCGAATATCTATTCGGATATGTAGTAGACGCGACCGCATATATAGATGCCTAATAAGCTGGCTCATATAACACCCGAAAGAGATATTAACGAGAGGGGGAATGCGGAAGAATAGGTCCATGACCAACAAATTGCGAAAATGGATGAGAAATGAGCAGAGCACGACAAACACGAGCACATGAGATCCAAGAACGTAATATCGCACATAGTGAAAGTGAACTATAAACACCACGCCACTCCGTGTAAACCATAAAACCTACAGCGATTCAACTGGACCCCCGCTTCTGAACCTCGATCTGCATGAGGGGCAGAGACGGACGAAAAGTTCCGCCATCGGGAATGTAATGCCCGCCTAACAAGGGGTGAAAATAACCGGATCAGTTCCATCAATTTTTTGAGAGCTTGATCGGGGTTGGTAGGGAGAACGCCGCAAAATTTGACTCACCATGCCAACCCTTCTGATGTCGGCAAGCATGAAAGTCGGGGAGCTGTGCGTTCGATGGGCGTACAATAAAACGTCGAAGATCTGTGACTGCACTGGGATCCGTTCGAAAGAACTTGACCCGCTAACATCATTCCCGTTGTCTTCGTCCACCTGTTTTATGTATATGGCGGCAGCGGTTTCCTCTTCGTCCCTCGAAGATCCGTAAAAAGATTCACGTGGGACGAGAATCAGGTGCCTCTTCCTCGACCCCGATCTCACGTGATGACACAGAGCCCAGGTCCGCAACCGTGGTGGCAGTGCCGACGTGTCGTGCCGGTACAGGCTGTCCGCGATGCTGGCGTAATGCGCTGGTGAAAACGCAGCAGTCTCCTGCAATTCGACAGCGAGGCCCATCAGGAAGGTTGTTAATATACCGTCAAAGGCTCGTCTGTTCGGTAACTCGGACCCGTTGAGAGTTCGTACTGTGTGTGTGATTGCCCGTGGGAGAGAGACGAAGTCTGGATGACTCCATGGCTCAATGGGGACATGCTCAATAGGTATCGGATCCACGGTTCGGGACCTATCGACGGGCATTCCCGATCGTGGCTGCCGTCGCCAGTCGGAATCATAGAGAGAATGTGACGAGGAACGATGATACGGAGGAACTTCGGGATCGAATGGAAGGTGGTGGTTTTGGGGCTTGTATTGCAATGATCCAGCGGGTATTGGGTCGATTGAATGTGGTCCTCTTGGCGTCAGCTTGTGCATCGGCGGAGGATACTGCAGGGATGAAGAAGATTCTGTGATGGCGAAATTGGATGAACTCATATCAGACACCGCAAACGCCGCGGTTTTGGGTCCACAGGACATTAATGGGGAGGCGACGGCACCGTTTCCATCGGTAGACATCCTATGGCGTTTTTTGGGAGTGTAATTGCAGTCTGCGGCGTCCATTTCACAGTGGTTACAAACTGGCAAATTTCTGTCGCACTGAAACGGTGTGACAATCAGGAGTCAGGAGGAGGAACATGGGGGATATTACGTGGCCTACCTTCAAGTCCCGAAGTCGGCAACGATCACATCGGGGAATGCCACGATGCGCAGGTGTGGGGAGTGGTGTGTACTTGCAATCGCCAAGACTTGACCAGGAGCAGTGGTTACAGATAGGCTGTTCTCTATCGCACTGATTGGAAACATAATGGGCCTCAGGTTTATCGATGAGGGTGGGTGGACGTACCTTGAGCTTGTTCATCCGACAATAATCGCACCTCGGCTTCCCCCTCTTGCCCTTCCACTGTGATTGAAGAGTCGTCATGTGTTGCTGATTAGACATCCTGGAGGAAGAGCCAGAGTCTTCGAGCATGGAATCGCCCTCGAACGAGTCGGAGCCATCAGAGTCGCGGACGTTCATCTCGACAGGAGGAATGAAGAAAGCAGAGAGAAACTTGAGCGCGGGGAAGAGAAAACGAGCCTTCCGGAGGAGCCAGGGTCGATAAAGAGCAACTCTGGTGGCGACCGACGCGAGGGCGGACGAGCGGGGGCGGGAACGAGCGAAGAGAGGGAGGGAAGGGAGAGGATGGAAGAGAGGGTGTGACACGTGACCCTTGATCAGCAGATCAGTCACAACAAAACATTCTACAATGGAATCCACCAAGGGGCGCATTCACCAGCCTTCCTCAAGGGCCATGTGTTCAAACTCGTTGAATCATGGATGCGACCACCCGACCGACCAGCCGAGATGCCTTCTGGAACACGTCCATTGTTCGAATCCTCGTCTGCCTCTTTAGTATGGTTCCAGAACCGCGGCACTTTTACATCTCGGCTGAGCCAATCACCATCCGATTACCATGTCCACAAATGGCAATAGTTGAAATGGAGGCACCATTTTCTCAAATCAATTCCGAAAAGTCTCGTCACCAATCGTACACAGTCCATTGCATGTCGTCAGTATCTATCCAAGTCCTTTACGATTCCCAAAACCCATCGTCCTCGAGGGCACAAAGCTCGTTCGGTATGTCCAGCACCCCGAACTCTTCACAATGCGCAGGAATCACAACATCACCCTCGCGCATTGCTTCTGCTTCATCCACCGTTCTGCGGCGTACTCGATCGAGTAAAGCGTCCAGTTCGACATAGTGACTATCATCGGCAGCAAACTTACGGTGTTTGCGCCCTTGCACATGCTATATAAATCCTTTCATCAAACTGTCAAGACATGAGGCAGTGCGGACTAACCTCTTTGAAATCCTCGAAACGGACACGACAGCTCTCGCAGTACCCAGGCTTACTGCCCTCATCTCGTTTGGGTAACCGCAGGGTATTTGTGCTTCTGCTTTTTCTCAGCCCACGACGATCCGGGATCTCTGCGGGCGGCCCCATGTCACCCTTCTCCTTCAACTTCCCCGAACCGCCGAAACGACGGGAAGTTACCACCTCCTGTTGGAGCCTCCCACGGAGCGATGGGGGGAGTTGGAGTTTCGTGAGACTGCCATCGGTCGTGGCCGACGTTGTCCCTGTGGTTGACGTGATGCCGACGCTGTTCCCCGATGCAGCAACGTAGCCTCCTGATGCGAGATAACCAGAGGCGTTGGCAGACTCCAGGTGATCAGGATCGCCGTCTGGAATGACTTCTGGCAGGATACCACGACGATGGAGGTTGTTCATCGAAACAGTCCTTCGTAGATCATGCTGAGCCTTGAATTGGTTCTCCTTCAGGGATCGTCTCCTCTGTTCGAATCTATTTCTTCGCTGTTCGCGCTCGCGCTCCCTCTCCTTCTCAGCGTTTTCAGCCTTCCGCCAGCGTTTCTCCTCCCGTTCGTCGAACTCGATGAAGGGACCGCGGGCTTTGGGATGACAGTGAAGCACGGGCCACGTCCCAGTATCCGTCCCATTCGCCCCCTTAGTGATGGGGTACTGAAGGACGGCGATCGGCGCAAGCTCCTGTTTCAAGTCCTCGACTAGCACAAAGTAATGGTTTTTGGAGAAGTAAGTGTAGTCGTGTCGCTTGGAGCTGGGGTCACGTTCTGTGGTAGTCCCATGAAGGCGTTCATGTTCGAGAAGCTGAGAAAGAGACTTCTGGTTGCCTTTTGTAGAAGTAGTATTGGCGGTAGCCGCGTTTGTCCGGGATTGGTGGGAGGAGGTCAGGGAACCGCCTTGACAGCGCTCGATCACAGAAAGGAGTTTCGCCGCACTCCAAACCTTCTTTCCGACGGAGACGGCATAAGCGGCAATGTTGGTGACCTCGGGATCAACGTCTTCGCTAAGGGTTCCAGGGAGAGTAAGGTCAAGTTTCTCGGGACAGCATCAGATAATGCTCACCCATCACGAAGCTTCACCGGACTTCGCAGTAAGTGTGGGTCAATCGTACGTGGGCTTGGATTGTTCTCCTTGTTTGATGGAGAACCTTGACCGGTGGAACTTGGATCCACGTCGGTGATGAGATGGGTGACTTCCTCGGTCAATGAATCGACCACCAGCTGAAAACGATGAGTTGATCGTCACTGATGGAAATAACCACCACCCACTGCGCCTAATGACTGGATACTACGGATTAGTTTCTTCCGCGTCGCAGAGGTGTCTTGGTCGAACCCATCGGGGTCGAAAAAGAATGTCCACCGGGGGAAGTGCTCCAGGTACTTCGCTCGCCAAACCGCCTCCCTCTCCAATTTATCCGCCTTCCTTCGTTCCTTTTCATTTGTAGGAGCCGTAGGCACATTGGAAGTGGCCGACGATTTATGTCTCTTGATTGCATGTTCTTGAGCCTGGCCCTGGTCGGTTGGAACGGGCGACCGAGCACGTTTGGTGGTGGGCCTCAGCTTTACAGGCGAGTCGAGCAGAGGGAGCGAGGGGGTCCGTGATACAAGAGGAGCATGAGTTATGGTCGTCATGAACAGAGCAAGTCTGGAGGATGGAAGTGACCCAGGGTAGGAGACAGACGATGATCCAAGAAATTGATGAACAGGAGGGAGGGAGCCACAAGGTATTGCCGGGCTGTGACTAAAAGCACGTGACGTGACACCCCGCGCCAGTTAATGAACCACGCGCAAGATTTCCTTCCAGACCGCGTAATTGCGGAACTACCGCCCTTAAATGCGCGCTTCTATGTCCCGAGGCTGGCGGATAAGCCACAGAACCCCATCATGGACACGTTAAAGCTTCTTGACGATCTCAAGGCTCCTCCAGTCCAATCGACTCTCCTCAAAAGGCGAGAGGTAGTCGACCGCGCCGCAAGCCAGCCTGTGTCCGATCCCTTTCGTGTTGATGACGCAGCAAATCTGTGGCAGAGAGTCTGTGATGGGGGTCTTCTGCATGAAGTACAATCTTTTTGGCCGAAACTCAAGCTCTTCTGACCCACCTCCCAGACTAATCTTCGGTCATGGGACACGTGGCAACCCTCGCAAAAACTGACCGCAGTACATTCGCCATACATTTCAGAACAGGCGTCTCACATTTTTATTGCAAGTCGCCACTTGTACGTGAACACAGGATTCCGTTTTATGGTCATCTCCACCCATGTTCTTTGACAGCGTCAGACCACAACTTTCGGACACCGCGACACAAGTCATATATGTGAAACCATCGGAACTTCTCGGCTCATTGAGATTGACACTGATGGGGGCAACCTCGAATTTTCATGTCTGGGATCCTCAACAGGAGCGCTTTATCCTGAGAAAGGCAGATCAAGATAAGCACGGGATACTGTCGATCGTTGGTAGAGATGAAACGATAACGCAGAGGTTGGGATCGTCCATTCCTAAGATTGATTAGCTCTGATGGCTTCCAGTTGTCTATCTCGATTCTTGACGATCGGAACGCTTTCGAGACGCCTGGAAGTTCTCGTGAGGTTGTTAAGCGAGAGGTGCATCTGGCCATATCCTTACACCTTCTCACTTCTAATCGAGCTTTGAAAGCGCAAGCCCAACACAACACGGATTTTCTCACGCCTTGGACTCTTTACTTGCATATGCACGAGCGAAAGTGATGGTTTACCTTGGGAAGGACGAGAGCGAAATTCCCTCTCTCAGCGCAGTATGGGCTATGTGCGAGGACGTTGCGCATATGTTGGCCGCATGCGCCGATATATGTGAACGGGTGAGTGCGTCACAGACTTTCCCGAGAATCAACCTCAACGTATCCCAGGGTGTGGACTTGTCACCCGATCAATATCCTCCCATACCTGACGATATCGAACTTCTTTCTGTCATCTACCAACACTGCCTCTACCATTTCGAACGTTCCTCGCCTACTTTCGTCAATGCTGCAATCGCGTTCATCCTCACGTTGGCTTCCCGACATTACCTCCAAACTATATGCTCCGCTATCGCCTATAGCGGAAGTCGGCGGTCTCCAAACCAGCAACCCAAAAGGAATCAACCTGATGGGGAAGAAAAATACGAGGATCTTGAGTTCTCGGAAGTCGTGGCTCAGAAGTACCCATATTTCATCTCAGCACCCCTCCAAGGCTCCCTCGCCAGTGCACAAAAATCTTTGATGATTCTTCAAGACGCATCTCCAGACCACCCTCTTCTATCAAAACCGGCCCACAGTTCGCCAATACATTGGTATTGGACTGAGAATGAAATCCGGATAGCGTGGTCGGGGGGGCCTATTGAATCCGCAATTCCAAAGCCGTCAGCATCTACACCTCCAGAACGGATGGACACGAATGAAGGGGGAGTAAAGTATAAATCAGAGCTTTCAGGGTTACAGATCTATGACTTGGAACCGGGTTCCCATGGGGCCGGCTCCTCGTTATTGGGACCAGTTAGGACTTTCGTGGATAGTTTCCCCGAGCGTCTGCTAGCGGTGGTCCCGACAATCGGTGATCTCACAAACCTTGTGTTTAGCCCACTGGCTGAACAAGCTTCGATCCTCTCCCAAGCCGTCCTGGACATTTTCCTCACCCCGCTCGCTTCCCTCTCACCCACTCCGGCAGTCGACTTACACATCCATTCCCACCTCACTGTACTTCGATCATATCAACTACTTGCCTCTCACTCATTCAAATCCAAGCTGTCTGCGGCACTATTTTCTGATTCGGAGGATTGGACATCGGACGGTCAAGGGAGTGCTTGGTCCTTGGCCATAAGAGGGAATAAAAGGGGGACTCCTGGACTTGTCTCCGATGGTAAGGTCTGGCCTGTCGGCCTTTCCACAAGTCTACTGGAGAAGGATAGCTGGCCGCCAGGTGGCACGGACCTCAGTTTCTTCCTCCGCACGGTCGTCATGGATGCTATCGAGATGATTCGGCCAAGCCCCAAGGTGACAACGCCCAGTGCATATGAGGAATCAGAGTGGAGGATTGGGTTCGCGATCCGGGATTTGCCTAGCGGGAAGGGCCAAGACAAGTGGTTAGATCCTTGCTGTGCGTATCGGTGATTTTTTTTTGCCTTGGTCACACATGTCTGACTTGGTAACAGCAATTGAGTAGGTGCCTCCCGTGAATCATTCCCACCAGGCAATACCGATCATGTCCGATTTCTCATATAGGGCTCTGGACTTCTTATATATGGTGTACCAACCCCCTCGGCCTTTGTGGATTCTGGTCGGACCCGACGTTCTCTCGAAGTATCAACGGATCTTCGCGTTCAATTTACGTCTTCTTCGGGGTGGGTTGCCGGCGTCATCTGTAAACAATCTCTCCCCTGAAATTGTTTCTTCCAGTGGAGAACGTCGTCCGAATGCTCCACCGCCTCTCGCGGTCGCACGAAAAGCCACTGTTTGACACGCTGGCAAAGACCAACGGCCTATTTTTACATTTCAGGTTTCTATCGCACACGTTTGTCGCACAGTTATGTTCATACGTCTACGACACCGCTATCCGGGGGCACTTCGACTCATTCTTGCTCAAGCTTTCGACTCCCAAGGGAGATCACAACGGGCATAGGTTCTCTGATGTGTTTGAGCTCGCACAATACCACTCCGATGTGCTGGACAATATATTGATCGCCTGCCTGTTGAGATCAGGTCAGAAGGCTGCAGGCGATGCTTTACGGATGTGCCTAGAGACCGTGATGGAATTTGGAGTATTGGCTGGGGAACTTAGCCGTGGGCGCATCGAGGAGTATCAGGCTAAGTCTACGCTGGAGGAACTTTACTCGACATTCAAGCGAAGGGTGTCACGCCTGGTACGTTCAATATCCAACTGGCCGAACCACACTGTTGACCGCCTATACAGGTTCGGATGTTGGAGATACTGAAAGACAAGGAGCTGGAACGGGAAGGGGTCGGTAGTATTAATCATTTATTTGTAAAACTAGATTCACCGTGGTGGACGCGTTAGCCATGGATTACGTACACGTGACTTACGCGCCAGGTCACCCACCCTCCCACCGGCAGTGATCAAAAGCGCTGGGTCTATCCGGGCGAAGCCTTGGTCTCTACCACTACCATCATCGACGACGCGTTGTTCGTCGCCGACATCGTTTTCTACGGTGTACGAACAGTGCGCTCAATCCCCACACCAGTGCAACTATCTTTAACACCGCCCAGGACGCGCTGCGTTCCCCGTCGTAGCGAGCCATGCAGGGTTCCGTGCTAGGAAAACGATCCCAGTCTTCCCCCGACTCTCCTTCTTGCCCTCGGGATCTACCAACCCCAGAGGTCACTCCGACCGCGAAGCGAATCAAAACCACCAGCACGTCGACAGACTCGAACCCCGATGGAAACAAGGAAAACATTCCACCCCTCCCAGAGTCGCCGTCCCCGAGGCGACTCAGGAGAACCGCCACAGAGAACCATACCTCCCCAAGGAATGCTCGAAGTGAGTTTTCCACGCGCGTTTTACTGTCGTAAGTCCGTCTGATTTTTGTCTGCTTCGGTACAGCCCCTCGGAGGCACTTCTCGACCTCTAGTCTGGACACTAGGACCCCATCTGCCACCCCCTCGCACTTGGCGCTCGCCACTCCTCCACCTACACCGCCATCCATCCTAGTGCCTATCTACGCCCGCGCCCGTGCCCTCCTCAGGTCCACGTCAAATGGGATGTCACCGTTGTCAGGTCGCGCCACGGAACGCGCGCTCATAAGCGAATTCATCACGTCATTCGTGGACGGGGCCAAGAATCCTGCGCCTGTACAGTGCACCTCCTTGTACATTTCAGGGTCCCCTGGCACCGGCAAGACCGCCGTCGTCAATTCGGTGATATCTGAATCGGCTATACCGCCCACCTTCGCGGTCATCACCATCAACTGCATGGCCTTGAACGATGTCGAGTTTCTGTGGTCCAGGCTCGCCGATGAACTCTCTTCCACCAAGGTTAAGACCAAGAAGGCCGCCAAAGGGATTGATGCAGTAAACCAAATTCTCTCCGCCTATAGGTCGAAGTGGTAAGTTCCTAAGTTACTCTGATGAATAGACCCGGTTAACAATTATAGCCTCCTCGTGTTGGACGAGCTTGACCATATCGCTTCATCCCCGCAGTTGATTGCTTCTATCTTCTCGGTTGCCCAGGCCCACCCTTCCCGCCTTCGTATCATTTCGATCGCAAACACCCATACCCTCACCTCCACCTCGTCCCAGGTCGATATTGAGGGAATCGCTGGCGTGAGGACTGTGCATTTCCCACCGTATACGTCTGAGCAGCTCGGAGACATCTTGATGACGAGGCTTGAACCCCTTTTCAATGACACGGTGCATCTGAAGCAAGCGGAGAAGTTCCTCCCCAAGACTTCTCTCACACTCCTCTCCAAGAAAATTGCTGCTCAAGCCGGAGATGTTCGTTCATTGTTTGAAGTCCTTCGCGGCGCCATCGATTCCGCTTCCAAGGCATCCACTAACATCGCCCTTGATGGACCACCCCCTGTCGTGACTCCGAATCATATCGTCTCTGCTCTCAAGTCATATGCTCCCCCCTCCACTACCACATCGTCAGCCTCCCGTAACACAAACTCCTCCAGCTCTAGTGAGGTTGTTGCCAAGATCGCCGGGCTCGGGTTACAGGCACAGCTGTCTTTGTTGGCCATGCTCCTTGCTTTCAAGAGGCAGGAACAAGGTCTCGTCATTTCTTCCCTGACCGTCAAGACCCCATCAAAGGCCACCTCTGGAAAGTCGACTTTGAAACGTGCCAACACCGTTCCCCGTATAGCTGCCCTTGATATAGCACAGCTTCACGCTTATTATATGAAGCTCTTGTCCAAGTCCAACGACGTTTTTTCGGCCGTCTCCAGAACCGAATTTTCCGATATCATTAATATGTTGGAAACTCTTGGAATCGTCGGGAGAGAGTCGAACGGTCCTTCAACCCCCTCAAAAACCGGTCGACGCACTCTCGGGCGATCTACCTCCTTCAGCTGCGGTACGAAGGCAACCTCGGCGTCTGCTGTCGCTTTCGTTGAAGGGGTTAGGATGGACGAGATCCTAAGAGGGTTGGGCGTTTGTGAACAGACCGTCGTCGAGGGGAAGGAGATGGACACGCAGCAAGAGGAGTTGCGGGCAATCTGGAACAGGGAACTGCGGGATATCAAAAAAGACATCGATGTACTTACCAAAAGCAAGGCTGTCATCGCGGATGGCTTTGCGGACATGACTGAGGACGACTGATCCATTGCTATCTGACAAAAACTCTGGAGGATCCAGGCTTGGAGGTAACTATGTTTGAATCTTGCTATGTATTCGTCTCCTTCGATTCCTCGAACCGTGTGCGACCACCCCCCCTTCCCACTCCTACTTCCCCTGCACCTTCTGTACATTTTATCCCATTCATTCTGCGACACATCACTATCCAAATCACCCATCACTATAGTGGACCCAACTCATCTCACGTCCATTCGCAATTCCATCATTAACCCATTACTTGCTTGTCACCTCTTCAGTTTGATTCTTCCATCCCACTTTCCCATCCTCGCAAAAGTCAAATGTATGCTTCTCGCCTTTGTAATGTACCTACTTCCCCATCACCCCTTTTACTCCCTGAACGACCTTTGCCATCACATGCCGAATTATTGGAACCAGACAGAAAGATACAGCAAGATGCGCCACGATCAGCCACTACATTCATCGACAGCAACAGAAATTTTGTTGACCAAGTACGAGAACAAAGGCTGTCCAGAATAGCTAGGGCGCACGGAGTTGTTGGGGTTTGTGCTCGCGAGGACCTCTATCTCCGCTTTGCGACGGGAGTGTAGCATGTGCGCAAGCTCCTTTCTGAAATAATCCCAAGAGCTAAGCAGAAGCACGAAGGACGTTCATCGCTTACCTCCACGAATCAGGATAGGGTGTGTCGTGTAACAACATGCTTACGGCCTGAATTGGATTGCCTTCTTTGCATTCTGACAGATACCCCGAGACATACCTTTTTCTCATCATGACTCGTGATAGGCAAGAGCAAGTCTTTGCTAACTCCCAATCTGGTTGCCTGTCAATCTCCAGACACCTGAAGGCATCGGAGTACTAGCTCACCTTGAGAGCTCGCTGAGGTGAATCCCAATCCACTTAATCCTTTTGCCTGCTGCAAGCTTATCGCTCTCATGTCGCATGGCGGTTGAACCGTTCATATAGGTTGCGAGGATGCTGAGGCCGGATGGGTCTCCGTCAACTAGCGCCATGATGGGAATTCTGGGGCGCAAAGGTGATGAGATGAGGCGAGTAATGGTGGACGGACGAACGTTTCTGGGAGATTGCTGGCCAGAGTCTTGACCAGGGCTCTCGTCGCGACATCGGGGAATCCTTTACCCTGTAGGACCTATAGAGCGCCATGAACCACGTTTCTGTACATTTTCGTCGCACCGTCAAAATGAGGCCTTTGCCGATTTCGGGCAGCCTCGCGAACTCCGAACCGCACAATGTTTGGAACACTGCCTATATCAAACCGGACTGGTCAATAAAAAAGAGAGGTGCCAGGTGTGGTCGTTCGTGCTTACCTCCTTTTCCACGACCAGTACCCATGACAACTCCGGATCGACGTCGAAGACGGTAATATCTTCTGGATGGGGAATCAGGCAAGCCTGAAAGTAGAGTCAGTCGCGACTGCAGTTGATACCAGGAACCAAAACAGTACCTCGCTGTCTGAAGGGGTGATCACGCTCCCATCCTCGAGCCTAATCTGGATGCACGATCCGCACAAGAGTCCTTTGGGTGATGCACGCTACACCACTTGAGATCTGCGCGTACCACAAAGCCTCTACGAAGGTGACTCACAACATTTAAATCCGCCCTCCCCACGTTGAACGTCGCTGCTAGATCATCGACAAGCTGCATGGCCCAACATTGTGATAAGTCACTAACGCGGGGGACGGTCCTCTTACCCGGTCAACGGTTGCCTGCGTTTTAAATAACGAAGCACGTCGGTAATAGATGTCCCTGCATTCAAAATATAGCATTAACGTCAATTCACGACGTTTCATGATTACCGTTTTGTCGCCGGGGCTTCGTCAATCACTGCTTCGTGAACGATATCCATGACCCTGAACAATTGGGCTTGGGGACGGAGTCAGCGAGGAGCATACAACGACGAGGTCACGGCGCACCTAATGGTCGGCTGCTCGCAAATTTCAGCCTTTGGGGAAACCGTAATGTGCGTACAGCTATGGTACTGGACCCCAAGTTTAGTTCGAAAACTCTGAGGGTATCGTAGATTAGTACCCGTCTCGAGTTTGCTTAGTCCGGTTGGCAATCTGAAGCTCGATCTTTGGCTTAGGCTGAGCAATGACGCTTCCGCCTTTCTTAATCTTCTCAGGTTTCAGAGCACTGTCTAGTTGTGTCAGAAAAGACAGAACAAGAGCCTCGATTCCGTGGACTGCTTCGTCCCTGAAACGAGCATTAGTATCCGCATATATGCGTTGAGAATTGTCCGTACTTGGGGTCTACACTCATCCCAGAGCCTTCAGATGCCATGTCGCTCCGTCCATCATCAGAAGTCGGCCGTAGGTGGTCCGTGTCTCCATCCATGGTTGCGAACGGTCGTGGTAGCGATTAGAGTCCGCCCGGCGGTCTGATCGGCGTGTTCCCGAAGTTCATTGTCCGTCCGCTGTCGCCTGTTCCGGTCAGCCATTGACCAATGTCTCCGCCTGGTCCCTCTGTCCACCAACTCTACAAACGTCTGGAAACCGTTGGTCGTGGCGCGTATGGTTCCGTGCACAAAGGGATCGAGATCGCAACAAGAAACGTTGTCGCCCTCAAAATTATAAATCTCGACACCGAGGACGATGACGTTGGGGACATCCAGCGTGAAGTCGCTCTTCTGACCCAATTGCGCGATGCTCCGAACGTCACCAAGTACTACGGTTGCTACTTGGATGGGCCCCGCGTCTGGATCGTAATGGAGTACGCCCAAGGTGGAAGCGTGCGCACGCTCATGAAAGCATGTCCAGACGGGATTGTGGAGGAAAGGTACACGGTTGTCGTTGTTCGCGAGGTCCTTGCGGCCTTGGCCTATCTCCATCGCTCGGGCATCATTCACCGAGATATCAAGGCCGCCAACATCCTCATAACGGCAGTTGGGAAAGTTATGATATGTGACTTCGGTGTTTCCGCACTTTTGACGACGGCGACGAGCAAGCGGAACACATTCATCGGAACTCCGTACTGGATGGCTCCAGAGGTTGCACAGGCTGTCCCTAATTACGACACGAAGGCGGATATATGGAGTCTAGGTATTCTCGTCTACGAAATGGCGAAGGGGAGCCCACCACACTCCAACTTAGACGCGGCCCGAGTCCTACAACTTCTCCCAAGAACCCGTGCTCCACGTTTGATCGAAGGCGAAGGGAGTAAGGACATGCGGGATTTTGTTGCGCTTTGTTTAAAGGAATCTTCGGTCGATGTAAGCACATAAATGGCCACCGGTGAATAGTACATTGACAGCCTTACAGCGACTCCCGGCAGAAGAGCTCTCCAAAACGAAGTGGATCAAGATGGCGGGGAAGGTTCCCAACGCTATCCTGAAAGAACTGCTCTTCCGATACGAGGCTTGGAGCGAGGGAGGTGGTACTAGGACTAGTCTTGCCGATCCGCTTGGCTGGGAAGACGAAGAAAACCGGTGTGTTTCCTTTACCCGCTTTCTCGAGGGAGCAACTTAGTCTCCCATTAGGCCCGACCATCGTTCATCGTCACTGTCAGATGCGTGGCAGTTCGATACCGTCAGGAGTATAGCAGGATTGAGGGAGCCAATGGATGGTGGATTCTCGCCCAACCTGCTTGTCCCAGAGACTCCCATGCAAAACTCTACAATTAGGCCTGCACAGCCTTCCAAGGTCCCGGTTTCACTAAGGTCCCTTTTCCCAGAGGAGCCCTCGGATACCAGCGAATCCCCCGCTACCCCCACGCCGTTCCAATATCCGCCCACGCTAGCCGCCCCTCCATTACTAACCCCTACAACCTCGGGTCACAGAACGGCCAGGAGACAGAAACGTCTGGGCGAAGCTGACGAAGATGACCTCCAGCATACTCATCGTGCCGGATTTGTTTTCCCTCCCCGACCGAAACAAACTACAGATATTGAACAACCGCAGGAATCGAAGACCGACTCACCGAAGGTTCCTTCACCCAAGTTCCCATCACCTTCTACGCCACATTACCCCCCTCCCGAGGAAAGATTTACTCATTCGGACGACGGGAAGGAGGAACCTGCTCAAAAGTCTCCCGCTCGGGACTTCTTCCGCACTCCCATCGAAAGGAAAAGATCGAAAAGTAACGCCGCCGACACGAATGGACACATTTTTCCGTCTCCCGGCGAATATCGATTCCCGATGTCCAACGAATTGCCTACAGGTGCACAGCGACCGCTACACCTTCTCTCCAAGAGAAGTCGGCGGTCTCCCACACTCGATTCCTTGGAGCGCATTCACACCTCACCCAGTCATCAATCCACTCACTCACTCGACGCTGTCCCCTCGGGGCGGACTAGTCCATCTACTTCACGTTCAGCGCCAAACATCGTGCGGCCTCTGCATCCGACGCTGAATGGTAGTCCAGATGGGTTACACCCGGGCTCCAAGCCCCCGCCGCTGAAGCCCAGCCTCATAAGGCAGGCATCCGTAGCAATCATGGAAACAGTGTCATCTCCGTCACTACTTCCACCAGTACCGCCTCTCATTCGGCAGCGTCAGAGGAGCGGAAACTCTATCAGTGGTAACAGTGATTTCCTGACACCGAATGTCCCTGGCCTGAAGGACGTCCTAAAGGTGCGTTTACCACTCCACTACCTCCAGCAATCGAACCCTCTAACCGCCATCTAGGTTCCCCATTTGACTTCGGAACACCAGCTAGGAATGGCCGACCTTCTCCCCCCATCGCCTTCCGCTTTTGGAACTAATACAAAAACAAGCCCGATCCAAAATCCTCTGAACAACACCCCGGGGACCAACCCACTTTCTTCTGGTCTATCAGGTTCGCTACCGGCTTCGGCCAAGTCCGCATCCCGTTCGCGATCACGCTCCCCACCCCCACCCTTGGACTTCTCGCAACCGTCGCCAAATTATGTGGCTGACGGGACAGATGGGAAGCCCCTCGCTCCACTGATTCGGCCTCTAGATCTGGGTAATCTTATGGGATCCCGTGACGACACCCATGCAGAATTGGCCCATATCGTGGAAGACCTTGCACAATGGCTGGCGGTGGTGGAAAATGGCCTCTCCGATCTACTGGCTGTGCCAGCGGTGGACACAATTGAAGAGGAACAGGAGGATTTGGGAGGTTACCACGAGGAGTTCTCCAGCGGGCTGGAGGACCAACATGAAACTCAGAACGATATTCTCAGTACTCCACATGCTTTTCTCTCGCACTCAGGCCTTCCTACCTAATGACGCTGTAGTCGACCAAATATTGTATTTGCTTTGTATTCATACAGAATAGAGTATAATGTACTTTTAACTATCCGTTCTCCATGATCGCCAGCGGGGTATCGTGGGGCCACCAGGGTATACCATGCCTACTTGGATACATATTGTAGCATGTCATGCTCGGTGAGCATGATGTCCAGCATGTCTCGGAGTTGTTTATGTAGCGACTCTAAATTCGTAGGTTATGGGTATTCAGGGAGCAGATCGCGGGACTCACTTGCGCGGCGAACGGCACGGACATACTCTTCGTTGGCTTCGGCCATCTGAGTCTCCAACGCTTGTAGCCGCTCAGTCTGGGAGATTGTGAGCGGTGCGCAAAGGATCAACGCAAGCACCTACCTGTTTCTCCTCGGGCTCTGGTGGGGGCAAGGATTGAATCAGGAAATCGATCTGTCTTGCCTTGAGAGCTAGGTCCCCAGCAAGCTCTTTCTTGTTGGCTATGGGCACACGAACACGCCTGCGTGATTCGACCACGTCATGTGCAGGAGCAAACGTGGCATACCTTCAAATACGTCCGGGGGATCAAATTTGTCTGGGTCCCGTTGCTTCGTGACTGGGACCTGCGGGCTGACTTCGGTGAAGTTTGCCCTGGTGGTGAGGTAGTTTATGCTGTTCGCCATTATCATCAGGAGCTAGGGAAATGCGTTTTTTTTTCAGATGCGTTGGGTTGTAACGGAGAGAATTGGGACCACATACGTTTTGTATCTCATCTTGTAGCTGTGTAATGCGGTCCATATGGGTTAATTCCTGCAGCATTTCGCTGCCGTCTGGTCGTTCTGGGACAGCCTTGACGCAAGACCCCCGCACAAGGTGGATGTGAGACAACACCCAGATCGAAGTTTGCCTCACGGAAGACGCGCCTCTTTGAGTCTGACCGCCACCATGGGTAATGATGGTGGAAGTATCCCCGACCGCCGCGACCTTGTTCGCACCAAAGCCAAGGTATGTGAGTGCGCTCAATCCGCCTTTCCGTTTGCTAACCGCAGGTTTCGTAGGCTGAGCAAGCCGACAAGGCAAATCAGACTCGTGCCAGGTGGTTCTTCTGTGCTCTCTCCAAGGTCAGTCTATCCGCTTTGTAATGCTACCACACAAATTTACATTATCCCAAAGCGACTATTACAGGAGCCCATAGTTTCGTGTGCGCTCGGAAAGCTCTACAACAAGGATGCGATTCTGGAGTACCTTCTGGATAAGTCGTCGTATGGGGATGGAGAAGTGATATGTGGCCACATCAGGTCTTTGAAGGTGAGTAAATGCACTCGCTCTTCATTCAACACCGCATCATTCACGTTCAAGTTCTTGAATGGTTAGGATGTCAAAGTTCTGAACTTGACTCACAACCCATCCCCAGACAAGAGTACCCCAATCGACGGCGACACACTCAAAGTTCAGTTCGTTTGCCCCTTGACCTTCAAGGAGATGCTTGGCTCTGTCCCCTTCGTTTACATCTCCACGTGTGGTTGCGTCTTTTCCCAGGCGGGCTTGAAGACGGTCTCCCGAGCGGACAACGGTTCCCCCAAAGAGGAGTCTAAGGGTGACCGCAATGAAGGTAGCCCCGCAGATTCGGATAAACAATACCAATTATGCCCATCGTGTGGTGCAAAGTACGACAAATCACAAGATGTGCTTACCCTAAATCCATCTCCGGAGGAGGAAGCTGTCATGTATGCAGACATGCTCAAGCGGCGCGCTGCGGAACCCACGAAGACGAAAGGGAGGAAGCGGAAGGCTGTTGCGGATGCTGAGCAACCTTCCACTAAGAAAAAGGCGGCGGTTAACTCCAGCAATGGGAGCATTTCAAGTGCCACCCGTGCGGTTACCGCCAGCCTGGCTGAGGAAGAGACCAAACGCAAGGCGAACATGAGTGACACTATCAAGTCGCTGTACACTTCCAAAGATGGACCCAAGCGGAAGGAGACCTTCATGACCATGGGCACGTTTACTCGGGTACGTCCCTCTCTGTTCTGTTGAGCCATGGCGTCATCCGACTGACTTCCTCGCAGTACGCCTGACTTATAGATGGATAGCTATATTCGCATACCTCTGTGTGGTTGTTATAATCTCATGCTTGTAAGACATTGCTTCTGGCATATCTACGTCACGGTCCCTTGGCTGCCTTCGAAACGACGCTGGAAATCAAACCATCCAGCGGTCCCCACGACTACAAAGCGGGACTGATCCCAACGATGCGACCGTTGTACGGTTGTACGAGGAAAAAGAGTTCACATTCTTCCATATCCATAGATGAACTTTGGACGGGTGCCTTGAACGGACGAGCCTCCGTTGATGCCTAGAAAGAAGCCCCGATTAGCCGTGTAATCGGCAACATTCGTTCTTTCTTACATTTGTTAAGGCTGGCTGAGACTGTTGAGCGTGCGCGTGAACACCTAGACGGGAAAGGAATGAGCGAAGCAACAGGTTTAGAGATATGTTCGAATACACGGGTATCCTGGTACTTCCGTACCTCCAGAAGCATTGGTGCTGTCAAAAACTAGCACAACGGGACTGCATGCGTGGGAGAACACTCCGAATTCCTACAAAGAGCGAAACCGCCCGAAGGGACACTTCGGCGCGCCACCCAAGAAAAAACTCTGCAAAGCTGAATGTTAGCGTGTTGTGAAGTGACAGGGGGCCTGTAGATGCGCAAACAGGGATGCAAAGCGGCACGTCGCACCGCTGCCCATGGGCGAACTCCTAGCTGCACCTGTGCCCAGTCCTTCAGTGAGTGCAAAAAATATTGGACACAATGTTCACAACGAACCGTCATGGAAACCGGGAGACCCTTGGTTCCGATGAAGAAAGCCTGATACCTGCCGGAGTTGCGCGCTAGGATCCAGGCGACTCGTTCAGTCCGTTTGCAAACGGCGCAGGTTTCAAATCCTCTTCCAGCGGTTAAAGAAACTAAACAAAGAACTGCGTGAAGTAGAATTCGTCCGGGGAATCACCGTTTCCACAGTTCGTGATGCAAAGCATCGCAAGGAATTTGAAACTGATACAATGGTCCCCATACATTTTGGGTGATTTCGAGGTACAACACCAAGGGAACAAAACAAAGTTATCCGAGAACGATCCAATCCTGTGGACAATTATTGTGAACAAGAAAGAAAACGCGGACTTCTTCGACTTACCCCGCGCTGAATGCCCCCGCCGAAGTAAGATCAAAGGTGCAGAGATCTCGTTCAAATAACTGGAATTCGCACAGTTGTGTACGATCTGATTGTGACTTGCGGACGGTTGGTTCATCGGGTTATCACGCGGTGAGCTCGGAGCGGATGGAAAGTGAGCATACGGGGTTTCATTTGTCAGGGTCTGATTCAGCAATACTTCAAAATTAAGTCGAGAAAGCAGTCGCAATACAAGCCAACATAGTAACCCACCACGCCCTGTATAAGGCCGTGGGTCCTTCTTCCTGTGCTATCCTTTTGGCACAGTCAATGAAACCAGTGTATGGGTCCCTTTCGTGGCGCAACCTGACAAACGCAGTGTCAGCAGATTATCGTGGCCACGGTAGGGTGGGAACGTACCCAATGACATCCTCATCAGTCCCGGAATATTCCGCAGTTTCCTCAGCATCTCCCTCTTCCTCTTGGAGAACCGAGTTAAACTCGGCGGAGGCATGGTTACGTTGGATCGCGAGTTTGGTAGTGATGACTTCAAGTGGGCACAGGATCGCAGTGCTCACAATGACCACGATAAAATACAGCCCGAAGCGTAGGGTGGTGAAGCTCTCTGGAAGGTCGGCCCCAGGGCGGTAACCCGGGAGGAGGAAATGTCGGAGGGTTCTAAGACCCAAAACGCCATATGTGACGGCAATGAGTTGGGTGGGGAGAAGACCGGGAGTAAGGTAAAGTAACCATGGTTTCCGTCTCTCGGTAGGCGTGAGGAGGATGCGGATGGAGTATATGGGAGCAAGGTATGGGAGTTTGTATGGTGTGGTCACGGAGCTGGAAAGCACTATCGGTCATTTGTTTACTCCGAGTACTTAAAGAAAAGAAGCTACCGATAGCTGATGATCATCGTAGGGAGCATGATAACCATCCAGAAGATGCTGTACATCAGGACGCCAAGTGGCCCGGCCCTTGGAGGGTTGGCCATTCCGTGATGACGCGGTCCGAAGGAGCCATAAAAGATAAAGGCGAAGGCAGTCATAATGTTAGCCGTAATTAGATGTGGCACTTCATCATCATCAGCGGACTGCGGAAGATATGCCTATGGGCTACTCACTCAATCCTTTATACAACCCAGGCCATCCCTGTGAGAACGGTGTATAAATAAATGTGTCTGCAGCCAGGATCTAGCACGGGCGCACCTCAAGTCTCTTGACCCTGGCAAGCATACCGAAGAATGAGGTGAGTTGCGGTCCGGTGTAGGGGTGAACCACTCCTTCATCATCGAGCTGAAGGCCTTTGGGATTGTAGTTTGCCCGTAGGCGGACGAGAGCTCCGGTAATTGGGACTGTGATGGCCAACGATATCGTCAATGCCACAACAATTATAAGCAAATCGACGACGAGTGCCATGGTGAGCGGAGAAGACAAGATGTTGCTGCTGCGCGGTCTCAATCGGCTTGAGGCGGACCAGAAGGGCTACGGCAACTGCCGACGCCCCTTGCCTCTCAACAACCATCATCTCCCTCTCCCCAGCCCATCCTTTTGGGTGCGATCTAAGCACTCCGCTGTTTTTGGGTTGAACTGTTCAGCAGAATACCCTTGTCGACAACACCTGTGATGGTGTTTCTATCTGCGTCGTCCACCTCAACCAGTTCCTCATTTCCAGACCTGAAATGATTGGTGGGGGGTGGTTTACGGTATACTCCTGATTTTTTTCTGAGTTTTACGACCCCCTTCGTTTGTCCATTATTTTCTTATCGTATGGTCCTGGTTTGACTTTGGGGCGTTTTTTTATACACCACGCCAAAAGTTTCAGCGTTTCGACGAGCGTGAACTACATGGGGTACGTTTTTGCGTCCTCATTTCGTGTTGTCGTTTCTTGCCCTTGTTTTTCTTTTTTCTTTTCTTTTTTGGACGCCCACCTACGACCTTTTTACACAACACCAGTGCACCGTTCTATCTGCCATACTTCCCCCACTTGATACGCGGAGCTGATTCCTGCACTTATCCCTCATTCTGAAACCCTAGTTCATCACAACGTCCTTTCTCTCAACGTTCTCGGTCCCCCATCGTTGTTCGTTCCACCGTGCCATAAAAATGTCACCTACCCCAACTGATGTCCTGTCCATCCGCTTCTCTTCTCATCTACGTACGTGTTAACGGTTCATCCTCTTCGTCCCTATCTCCCCGATTCTGCTACCGGTGTCGTGCTTACTCCAGTTGCTTCCAATTCCCCAACACACTCAGACATCGTCGTATGAAGCCTACAACTCTCCCTTCTCAGCCGGAATCTGCGTACAATCGCTCTCCTGAATCCACATGCCTCTTCACCCCGGCCTGATCCTTCGTCTCGCCTGTCTGTCTCCTGCCATATCATTGTCCCCCCTCACATCTTGGGACACCTTCCGTCTCGCCTACGCGTACGAGTGGATGTTCCCCGATTTCTCACTGTCGTTCAGCCTGTTATCTGTAGGATGTATATTGTCCTGTGTTGTTAGCAGTCCAATACCATGTGTTGATTTTATCCTCCGTCACACTGTTTTCTTTTTCCGACGGGAGCGTGAGCGTTTTTGTGACAACTGCGCCGCTTTTATCCATCACCACCAACGACTCCCTCTGGAATTCGTCGGCTAGCGACTGGCTCAACATATAGAGGTGTCCTCTTAGAGTCGAACATATCGGAAGAATAAAATGTCTGTAGATGCTGAGAGCGAGCATAACAGGGTTTGTCGCCTGCCATCCGTCGCCGTCGCCGTCGTCGTCCCCTCTGATATTCTCCCGATAGCGGGCAGCGTTGGAAGCTCTTAGATTCCACAAAGCGGGCGGCCCAATCTCCAATCCTTCCTCCTCCTCGTCTGCAGCGAATCCCCCTCACTATCCCCAGCAGCCCGCTCAGTCTCGCGATGCCACCCGCGACCCCGTTGTCCCGTCCCGCTATTTCGCCAACGTCAACTTTCCTCCGGCATTGAGCAATGATATCCTCGTCCCGGATTCTTCTCCCCTCGGCCCTTCTCATCCAAATTATTCTCCACCCCAGAACAGACAAAGGGCCAACGGGTTCCAGTTGCCACCAAGTTCTCCGGTGCCCATTCCTTCGCGGCAACAACCGCGGCCCCCCAACGGTCCCGCTCCTTACTTCCGCGATGACGCGCTTAGCGCGCCAAGCGGATTTACCAACGGACAGTTGCATCGTCCACATGCCCACAGGCCGCTCTCTGCAGTGGATAGCCCTTCCGACGATTCCCGTCCTCGCAAGCGCATCAACCGAGGGCCACAGTCTCCTGATCCCATAGACCTGACACTCAGCTCCCCCGAGGCGCTCAGACCTGCTCAACGACGTCGTGTGATATCATCGTCAGACGACTCAGAGCTCCCTTCGAATGCACCCTCCAACTCATTTCGTCGCGCTGGCAATCCACCTGACTCATCCACCGATGACGAGGAGAAACGGGTTTACACAAGATTCAGGGTTTCCAACCCACAATACCCTCCGGACTTGATAGATGCAGCGTGGAAGGAGGCAAGGCGTAACGAAGAGGCAGCCTTGCGGCTACTACAGAATCCAAACTGGAAACCTAAGGCCCCTGAGCCTGTGTCGCCCGCCAAAGCCATTCGCTCGGAGTCGTCCACCACCGGCCGTGTGAGGGAGGTCGAGGAGGCCCACAAAGCCCAGAGAGCTGCCGTGAAAGAGAAATCGAAGAGATCTTCCATCTATGCCAATCGGCCCGCCCTCGACCTTACGCACCAACGTCCAGTAACTCCACCACCCAAGTCCCAGCCCAAAGTCAAAACTCCAATAGAACTTGACTCACCCGTCAGTCCTGTCGTTGCCATTCGGAGAAAAGGTCCTAAGAGAGTGGTGGAATCCGAGTCCGAAGCAGAAGCGGAAGCAGAAGGTAGTGGAGACGATTCCAGAGGGTCATCTCCCGTCCCAGTCGAGCTCACAGAGTATGAGGTCCGTGCGCTCGAGTTTTTCAACACCTCAAAGTTGGAAGAGTTACAGGAGCTTACTGGTGAGTGCCCCCACTTCACACACAACAGATAGATGAACTTACCGGATAATAGGTGTCACCGAAGAACAAGCTGCGAGGATTATCGCTACTCGGCCGTTCGATCAGCCAGAGGATATCAATGCCAAACTGGGTCAAACAAAGAAGAAGACCGGGGCGACCGGCGTCAGTCCTCGAATCTTTGAAGACACAGTTGATATCATGGCGGGCTACGCTGATGTCGATCGAATCCTCGAGGAGTGCGAGCGTATTGGTGCAAAACTCAAGTCTGCGATCGCTGCTTGGACCGCAACCGGATCCGACAAGGGAAAGGGGGCTGCCTCTCGAGAGGGATCTGCCGCTCTTCCCGAGGACCTCCAAGAGGATGGCGCTTTGAGTCTTCGATCTCGTGCATCCTTCAATGTGGACAAGAAGAACCAGTTCCTCTCTCAGCCGTCGTTGTTGTCCGACTCGGTTACGCTCAAAGAGTACCAGTTGCTTGGCGTGAACTGGCTCCACCTCTTGTACAACAGGAAGTTGAGTTGTATCCTGGCGGATGAAATGGGTTGGACATTCCTCCTCGGTCTTCAGCTTCGAGAGTCGCTGACAAGGATGTCTAGGTCTCGGAAAGACCGTACAGGTCATTAGTTTCTTTGCTCTGCTGAAAGACCGGGGGATCAAAGGACCCCATCTGATCGTCGTTCCGTAAGTGCCAAATGCGTCTACCGTGACGTCCTCACCTTACCTGACGTCAGTTCGTCCACCCTGGAAAACTGGTGCCGAGAGTTCGCAAAGTTCGCGCCTACGATATCCGTTCAGACTTACTACGCTGGCAAAGAAGAACGGCCTATGCTCAGACAAACGCTCCTCGAAACGACGCGGGCCAAGGTTAAGGATGGGTGGGAGGTCTTGATCACCACGTACGCCCTCGCTCAAGGTGATGAGAGGGATCGCAGCTTTTTCAAGAAAGTTCCTTGGGAGGTTCGTACGTCCTAGATCTCCCCTTGGCGCGGGTTGCCTAACGGTCAATCGGCAGACGTGTATCTTTGATGAGGGCCATATGCTGAAGAACTTTGAATCCGAACGCTATCGATGCCTTCTCAAGTACCGGGCTGAGTGGAGGCTACTGCTAACGGGGACTCCCCTTCAGAACAACCTTCAAGAGCTAGTAGTGAGTCGTACGATTTGTAATTCTCCATTACGATGGAGCTCACAAATCGGTAGTCCTTGATGAACTTTATCCTTCCCGAACAGTTCGCAAAAAACATGGCATCTCTTCGCACGATCTTCAAGTCAAAGGGCGATGCCAAAGTGACTATGCTTGCGAAGGAGCGGGTCTCCAGAGCCAAGAAAATGATGACTCCATTTGTCTTGCGTCGACGCAAGGATCAGGTACGCCGACCGATCCATGAACCCACCCAATTCTGACACCGATGATCCAGGTTCTTGGGGATCTCCCCAAGAAGTTCGAACGCATCGAGTGGTGCGATATGACTACGCTCCAGAAGAAGTTATACAACGATGCCTTACGGAGATCACGCAAGACGGTCATGGATCTCACTGAGAAACCATCGGACTCTGCAGAAACCAAACCCGGGAAGAAGGCTCCAAAGAAAGGCAAAGCAAACGCCCGCAAGGAGAAACAATATGTCGAGAACAGCGCGAATGTTCTGATGGACTTGCGAAAAGCGGCATCCCATCCCATGCTGTTCCGCTCGTTGTTCACGGATGAAATCGTAACTTCCATTGCGAGGGTCCTCCTGAAGGAACCGGATTTCAAGTCACGGGGTGCAGTCTTCCAGTACGTTAGGGAAGATTTGGAAGTCATGACGGACTCCGAGCTCCAAGTATACATGGCCTCTTACAAGGTTTGTAGAACCAGCCGGAGAGCTTTTGAATGGTCTGACACTAGTTCTCAGTCGACGCAAAAATTCCTTCAGGACACGGAGTGCTACTACCGGGCAGGGAAAGTCAAGATGCTCCTAAAACTCTTGAAGGGGTATATGGCGGAAAAACGTCGCGTTCTAATTTTCTCCCAGGTACGTCTCCTCTCACACTCTGCATCCTACTCTGACGTACCTTCCGCAGTTCACCCAAGTATTGGACATCCTTCAGGCGATCCTGAAACACAGAAAAATCAAGTACCTATTGTTGACCGGCTCCACAGCAGTTGACGTCCGCCAATCACTGGTCGACGAGTTCAACGAGGACGAGTCGATCACTGTCTTTCTCCTTTCCACAAAGGCAGGAGGGATGGGCATCAACCTCACTGCCGCCAGCGTTGTCGTTATGTTTGACCAGGACTTCAACCCTCACAACGACCGACAGGCCCAGGACCGGGCTTATCGTATTGGCCAGAAGCGCGACGTCGACGTCGTCAAACTTATCACCCGTGGCACAGTGGAGGAAGACATGTTGAGACTCGGACAGATGAAGCTAGACCTGGATGAGGCAGTTGCTGGTGACGGTGACGAGCAGAGTTCCAAGGTGGAGAACGAGGTAAAGAAGTCTTTGATGAAGACTCTCCGTCAGAAGTTCGAAGAAGAAGGCGAGAGTAAGGCAGATGGTTCCGGGCCTGAAGACCTTGGGTCACCGCTGACGGACATGGAAGTGGACTGATCTCGACCGACTTTATCGCTTGTTTATTTTAGACTTCGCAACTGGCATGACAGCATACGGGGCGCATAATACCATTAACATCATTCACACCCATCTCCCCCTTCATCGTTATTCAGCTTGTATCTAATCCCGCATGTACAGTGTACAGTATACTTCCGTTTCTGCTGCTTTCGAATTGCTGCACACACCATGTCCATGAACGTTTCGCCGATTGAACGAGGACCGGTCATGATCATAACGAGAAGAACGGGGTGTTCTTCACCGCCCTGTCTGTCGCGGCACGGAAGTACTCGTTGTCTATCCCCCTCTCCTTGGAGTCCATCGATACGAGGGGGTTGCGGACGACATAATCGAGGAATGGACCGGCATAGATGGAATGGAGGGTGGCTCTGAGAGTGTCTGCCTCTGGATCACTGAGCATCACGAACTTGTAGCCCGAGATCGTCTCATAGAGGTGAAGTTTATATGCCGAGGTCTTATAGTTGACAAATTGCTCGTCCCTAAATGAAGGATCCGGTCATGACCCATCCCCGCGAGAGAAGTAGACGGCAGGCGAGACTTACCTTCCGGAGAGCTTCTTGATCATGTTCCTGAGCGAAAGAACGACGCCGTAGACGAGTTTGGCTTCCTCATCGAACGAGAGTCCCGTCGACTGACCTCCCCCGGTGGAAGATTGCCCTCCGACCCCAGACGGCGAGGAGTTTGGGTGTTGGGTAAAGTTTGGGTCGTCGTTGCTCACTGCAATCACGACTCCGGA
>Ga0307515_10002409_pt1 | contig 40792 bp, 33 predicted proteins | sample 17_EM_MG_FD_194513 | JGI IMG/M metagenome (GOLD analysis project Ga0307515, IMG submission 194513) | Populus trichocarpa ectomycorrhiza microbial communities from riparian zone in the Pacific Northwest, United States - 17_EM | ecosystem: Host-associated > Plants > Roots > Unclassified | place... | reverse complement strand
CTGGTCGGTCGTCAGCGCCTTGGCGGCAGCCGTCGACAGAGAGGCGAACTGGGTCGAGGTGAGCGCGTTCAGGTTGGTTGTGCTCAGGCCGGCCACTTGATCGGTGGTCAGCGCGCCGACTTGGGCGGTGCTGAGGGCCGCCATGCCGTCGGAGCTCAAAGCGTTGAGTTGGTCGCTGGTCAGCGAACGCAGCGCGGTGGTGGTGATGGCGCGCAGGTCGGCCGTCTCCAGTTGCGACATCTGGTCGGTGGTCAGTGCATGGATCTGCGCTGTGGTCATCGCAGCGAACTGGCCGGTGCTCAGGGCACGCAGGTCAGCCGATTCGAGGGTGCTGATCTGGTCGCTGGTGAGGGCGGCCACTTGCGCGGTCGTCATCGCAGCGAATTGCGCGGTGCCGAAGGCGTTGAGGTGGTCCGAGGTCAAGGACGACAGCTCGGTGGTGGTCAACGAAGCCACTTGGCCCGTGGTCATTGCGGCCAGGTTGTCGGTGCTCAGCGCGTTGATCTGGTCCGTGGTCCAGGCACGCAAGGCCGACGAGCTGAGGGCGCGCAGGTCAGACGATTCGAGCGCGGAGATCTGGTCCGTCGTCATGGCGCGGGCCTGGGCACTGGTCAGCGATGCGAATTGCGGCGCCGAGGTCAGGGCGTTCAGGTTGGTCGTGCTCAGGCCGGCGATCTGGTCGCTGCTCAGCGCGCCCAGCTGGGCCGTGGTGAGGGCAGCAATCTGATCGGAGGTCAGCGCGTTCAGTTGGTCGGTGCCAAGCGAGCGAAGGGCGGTCGAGGTGATCGAGCGCAGGTCGGCTGTTTCCAGCTGCGACATCTGGTCGGTCGTCAGAGCGTGCACTTGCGCGCTGGTCATCGCAGCGTACTGGCCGGTGGTCAGGCCGCGCAGGTCAGCGGATTCGAGGGTGCTGATCTGGGCGCTGGTGAGGGCGGCCACTTGCGCGGTCGTCATGGCCGCGAACTGCGCGGTGCCGAAGGCATTCAGGTGATCCGAAGCCAGCGATGCCAGTGCGTCCGTCGTGAGCGAAGCGACCTGGGCCGTCGTCATGGCAGCCAGGTTGTCGGTGCTCAGTGCGCCGAGCTGGTCGGTGCTCCAGGAACGCAGCGAGGCCGAGCTCAGGGCGCGCAGGTCAGCGGACTCCAGCGTGGAGATCTGGTCGGTCGTCAGCGCATGGGCGGCGGCGGTCGTCAGCGAAGCGAATTGCGTCGAGCTGAGGGCGTTCAGGTTGGTGGTGCTGAGGCCAGCGACCTGGTCGGTCGTCAGCGAGCCGATCTGGGCGGTGGTCAGGGCGACCATCTGGTCAGAGGTCAGCGCGTTCAGCTGGTCGCTGCCGAGTGAGCGCAGCGCGGTCGAGCTGATCGCACGCAGGTCGGCAGTCTCGATCTGCGACATCTGGTCTGTCGTCAGAGCGTGCACTTGTGCGGTCGTCAGCGCAGCGAACTGGCCGGTGCTCAGGGCACGCAGGTCAGCGGATTCCAGCGTGCTGAACTGGTCGGAGCCGAGGGCAGCGACTTGCGCCGTCGTCATCGCAGCGAACTGCGCGGTGCCGAAGGCGTTCAGGTGGTCGGAGGCCAGCGACGACAGTTCGGTCGTGGTGAGCGAAGCGACTTGCGCCGTGGTCATCGCGGCCAGGTTGTCGGTGCTCAAGGCGCCGAACTGGTCCGTGCTCCAGGCACGCAGGGCCGACGAGCTCAGGGCGCGCAGGTCAGACGATTCGAGCGCAGAAATCTGGTCGGTCGTCAGTGCCTTGGCAGCAGCTGTCGACAGCGAAGCGAACTGGGTCGAAGTCAGCGCGTTCAGGTTGGTCGTGCTGAGGCCGGCGATCTGGTCGGTGCCAAGGGCGCCGACTTGTGCTGTCGTCAGGGCGACCATCTGGTCGGAGGTCAGTGCATTCAACTGGTCGCTGCCGAGCGAGCGCAGCGCGGTCGAGGTGATCGCACGCAGGTCGGCGGTCTCGATCTGCGACATCTGGTCAGTCGTCAGGGCGTGGACCTGTGCGGTCGTCAGTGCAGCGTACTGGCCGCTGCTCAGGGCGCGCAGGTCAGCCGATTCGAGGGTGCTGATCTGGTCGCTGGTGAGGCCGGCGACTTGCGCTATCGTCATCGAAGCGAACTGGGCCGTGCCGAAAGCGTTCAGGTGATCAGAGGCCAGCGATGCGAGCGCGCCGGTGGTGAGCGCGGCCACTTGCGAGGTGGTCATCGCTGCGAGGTTGTCGGTGCTCAGTGCGCCGAACTGGTCGGTGCTCCAGGCGCGGAGCGCGGACGAGCTGAGAGCGCGCAGGTCGGCAGACTCCAGGGCGTTGATCTGGTCGGTGGTCAGTGCTTTGGCGGCAGCCGTCGTCATCGACGCGAACTGGGTCGACGTCAGTGCGTTCAGGTTGGTGGTGCTCAGGCCAGCGATTTGGTCGGTGCCGAGGGAACCGACTTGCGCGGTCGTCAGGGCCACCATCTGGTCGGAGGTCAGGGCGTTGAGCTGGTCGCTGGACAGCGAGCGCAGTGCGGCGGAGCTGATGGCACGCAGGTCGGCGGTCTCAAGCTGCGACATCTGATCGGTCGTCAGCCCATGGATCTGTGCCGTGGTCATCGCGGCGAACTGGCTGGTGCTCAGGGCACGCAGGTCAGCCGATTCGAGGGTGCTGATCTGGTCGCTGGTGAGGCCGGCGACTTGCGCGGTCGTCATCGCAGCGAACTGCGCGGTGCCCAGGGCATTCAGGTGATCGGAAGCCAGCGACGCGAGTGCGCCGGTGGCAAGCGCAGAGACTTGCGAGGTCGTCAGGGCGGCCAGGTTGTCGGTGCTCAATGCGCCGAACTGGTCGGTGCTCCAGGCACGCAGGGCCGACGAGCTCAGGGCGCGCAGGTCAGACGATTCGAGCGCGGAAATCTGGTCGGTGGTGAGCGCCTTGGCGGCGGCCGTCGTGAGCGACGCGAACTGCGTCGAGCTCAGCGCGTTCAGGTTGGTGGTGCTCAGGCCGGCGATCTGGTCGGTGCCGAGGGCGCCGACCTGCGCCGTCGTCAGGGCCGCCATCTGGTCGGAGGTGAGTGCGTTGAGCTGGTCGCTGGACAGCGAGCGCAGCGCGGCAGAGCTGATGGCGCGCAGGTCGGCGGTCTCGAGCTGCGACATCTCATCGGTCGTCAGCGCCTTCACTTGCGCCGTCGTCAACGCGGCGAACTGGCCGGTGCTCAGGGCACGCAGGTCGTTCGATTCGAGGGTGCCGATCTGGTCGCTGGTGAGGCCGGCGACTTGCGCCGTGGTCATTGCAGCGAACTGTGCCGTGCCGAACGCATTCAGGTGATCGGAGGCCAGCGAGGCGAGGGTGCTGCTGGCGAGCGCGGCCACTTGCGACGTCGTCAAGGCGCTGAGGTTGTCAGTGCTCAGGGCGCCAAACTGGGTGGTGTCCCACGAGCGAAGGGCGGCGGTGCTGAGGGCGCGCAAGACAGACGATTCGAGCGTGGAGATCTGGTCGCTCGTCAGTGCGTGGGCCTGGGTGCTGGACAGCGCGGCGAACTGCGTGCTGCTGAGGGCGTTCAGGTTGGCGGAGTTCAGGGTCGAGATCTGGCTGGTGGTCAGCCAACCGATCTGGCTGGTCGTCAGCGCAGGGAACTGGTCGCTGGTGAAGTAGCCGAGCTGGTCGCTTGTCAGCGTGCGGATCGCCGCCGAGCCGAGGGCGCGCAGGTCGTTTGTTTCCAGCATCGGAATCTGGTCAGACGTCAGCGTCTGAATGCCCGCGGTCGAGATCGCGGCGACCTGTGCGGAGGTCAGCGCAACGATCTGATCGGTGCGAAACGCCGCCCAATCGTCAGTTGTCAAACCAGCGATGGTCTTGGTCGACAGACCGGCGATGACAGCGGTGCTTAGATTCGGGATATAGCTGGCCATGGTGTGTCCTAGTTCGCTTGTTCAGTGATTCCGGTCAACGGCAGAGAGGCAACCTTCTTGGTTGGCAACACGGCTATCTGACGCAGAACGGTTGGTTTCACTTGGGTACTTCAGGGCGGTTGGTTCTTGCGTCGCAGACCGCGACGCGGCCACGAGGAAAGTCCCTTTCTCCCATTCCCTCGGAATATCGGTCCCGTGTCAGTTCGACTTAAGGCGGATTTGCGGGCCCTAAACAGCGCAGTTCGCGACTTGATGTTGGAGTTGGCAAGTTGCCTGCATGGCGACAGAGACATTCGTCACGAATGGCGTACCACCTAGGGAAACTGCTGACAAAAAAAGGCCCTGCCGTTTCCGGCAGGGCCCTGTGTCTTTTCTCTATCCGTGCGTGTTGCTTGTTCTTATATGAAGGGCCGCTCAGGCGGCCGTCGCAAGCTCAACCGTGGCGAGCGGCGAACTCCTTCATGTAGTCGGCCAGGGCTTGTACGCCTTCGACCGACATGGCGTTGTAGATCGACGCGCGCATGCCGCCCACCGAACTGTGGCCCTTGAGCTGGCGCATGCCGCGCTCTTCGGCACCCTTCAGGAAGGGTTCGTTGAGCCGGTCGTCCCGCAGCGTGAACGGCACGTTCATCAGCGAGCGGTCTTCGCGGGCGACGGGGTTGGTATAGAACGGCGTGGCGTCGAGCAGGTCGTACAGCAGGGAGGCCTTGCGGCGGTTGCGCTGCTCCATCGCCGTCAGCCCGCCTTGCGCCTTCAGCCACTTGAACACCAGCCCGGCGATGTAGATCGCGTAGGTGGGCGGCGTGTTGAGCATGGAGTCGGCATCGGCCTGCAGCTTGAAGTCGAAGGCCGAGGGCGTGATGGGCAGGGCGCCGCCGAGCAGGTCGTCGCGCACGATCACCACGGTGAGGCCCGAGGGACCCATGTTCTTCTGCGCGCCGGCAAAGATCAGCCCGTAGCGGCTCACCTCGATCGGGCGCGAGAGGATGCTCGACGACATGTCGGTCACCAGCGGCACGCTGCCAGTGTCAGGCACCCAGTGGTATTCGACGCCGCCGATGGTTTCGTTGGAACAGATGTGCACGTAGGCGGCGTTCGGGTCGAGCTGCCAGGTGTCGCGCGGCGGAATGCGCGTGAAGCGCTCGGCCTCGGAACTGGCGGCCACGTTGACCGTGGCGTACTTCTTCGCTTCCTTGATCGACTTGGTGGCCCACGAGCCGGTGTTGATGAAGTCGATGCCGGTTTTTCCGCGCAGCAGGTTCATCGGCACGATGGCGTTCTGGCCGATGCCGCCGCCTTGCAGGAACAGCAGCTTGTAATTGGCAGGCAGCCCGACCAGCTCGGCGAAGTCGGCCTGCGCTTGAGCGTGAATGGCCATGAACTCCTTGCCGCGGTGGCTCATCTCCATGACCGACATGCCGGAGCCGTTCCAGTCGAGCATCTCTTCGGCCGCCTGTTGCAGCACGGGCTCGGGCAGGGCGGCGGGGCCGGCGCTGAAGTTGAAAACGCGGGTCATGCAAGGGTCTCCGGGAGCGATGGAAAAACGAGTCCGTCAGCTTAGCCGATGGCAGTCGGCGTCGAGGGCCTGCTAGATTGCGGCCATATGACCGATACGACCTTCTACTGGCACGACTACGAAACCTTCGGCCGCGTGCCCCGGCGTGACCGGCCTTCGCAATTCGCCGGCGTGCGCACCGACGCCGACCTGAACGAGATCGGCGAGCCGGTGATGATCTATTGCCAGCCGGCGCCCGACTACCTGCCCGAGCCCGAGGCGTGCCTGCTTACCGGCATCCTGCCGCAGACCTGCCTGGCCCAGGGCGTGCCCGAGCATGCGTTCGCCAATGTCATCGAGAAGGAGCTGGCCAAGCCCGGAACCATCGGCGTGGGCTACAACTCGATCCGCTTCGACGACGAGGTGACGCGCCATCTCTTCTGGCGCAACCTGATCGACCCGTATGCCCGCGAATGGCAGAACCAGTGCGGCCGCTGGGATCTGCTCGACGTGGTGCGCGTGACCTGGGCGCTGCGCCCCGAGGGCATCGAATGGCCCAAGCACGAAGACGGCCGGCCATCGTTCAAGCTCGAGCACCTGACCAAGGCCAACGGCCTGGCGCACGAGGCCGCACACGATGCCTTGTCCGACGTGCGAGCGACCATCGCCATGGCGCGACTGATCAAGAGCCGCCAGCCAAAGCTGTGGGACTTCTGCCTGCGCTTGCGCAAGAAAGACGAGGTGGTGAGGGAGATGGGCGTCGGCAAGCCCTTCCTGCACGTCTCAGGCATGTATGGCGTGGAGCGTGGCGGTATTGCGCTGGTCTGGCCCCTGGCACCGCACCCGACCAACAAGAACGAAGTCATCGTGTGGGACCTGGCGGTCGACCCGTCGGAGCTGTTCACGCTGGGCGTCGATGCCATCCGCCAGCGCATGTTCAGCAAGACCGACGACCTGCCGGAAGGCGTGACACGCCTGCCGATCAAGACCATCCACATCAACAAGTCGCCGATCGTGGTGGGCAACTACAAGCCTTTCGGCGTCACCATGGCCGAGAAATGGAGCCTGGACATCGAGCAGTCGCTTCGCCATGCCGAGCTGGCGGCTGAGAAAGGCCAGCTGCTGGCCGGCATGTGGCCTGCCGTGTTCGAGCGGCCGGCGCCCGACAGCAAGCCTGACGTCGACGAAGACCTGTACGGCGGCTTCATCGGCAATGAAGACCGGCGCACCCTCGAGCGCCTGTGCGGGCTCAGCCCTTCTCAGCTGGCCGACAAGCGCCCGGCGTTTGCGGACAAGCGGCTGGATGAGCTCTTCTTCCGCTACCGTGCACGCAACTTCCCCGGCACGCTCAGCGACGTGGAGATGCAGCAATGGCAGGAGCACTGCGCGCACCGCTTGCATGACGGTGCCGGCGGCGCGCTGACGCTGCAGGCTTTCATGGAACGCGTCGACCTGCTCGAGGAAACAGCTGACGAGCGCGGGCAGGACATCCTCGGCGCACTGGTCGACTACGCCACCGAGATCGCCCCGGAACGCGACTGAGCCGAGCGCTCGGCGGGAGCTGGCGGGCGGCTCGCACACTCTGTTCGAGGGGTCGCCAAAGTCGCCGCAGGGCGCAAAGATCGATTGGATCTTTGACGTGACCGAGAGGTGGTGCTGCGATGGTGCGTGACTCCCGAGCCAAACTCGCCTGCCTGGCCCTGCCGTTCCTCTTTGCAGCCTGCGGTGGCGGAGGGGACGAGCCGAGCGGAGGGAGTGGTTCGGTACCGGCGCCGGCACCTGTCCCGGCGCCATCGCCGTCGCCAAGCCCGGCACCGGTGCCTGAACCGGCACCAGCACCAGCACCGACCCCAGAGCCCGCGCCAGCGCCTACACCTACTCCCGCCCCGGCACCGGCGCCGACCCCCGCACCAGCGCCAGCGCCAGCGCCGACCCCTGCGCCGGCACCAGCGCCGACCCCTGCACCAGCGCCAACCCCTGCACCAGCGCCAGCGCCAACCCCTGCACCAGCGCCAGCGCCAGCGCCAACCCCTGCACCAGCGCCAGCGCCAACCCCTGCACCAGCGCCAGCGCCGACCCCTGCACCATCGCCAGCGCCGACCCCTGTGCCAGCGCCAACCCCTACACCACCGCCACCGCCACCGCCACCGCCACCGCCACCGCCACCGCCACCGCCACCGCCACCGCCACCGCCACCGCCGGTGTCCGGCCTCGACTCGCGACCGAGCAACACGAGCTGCGTGGCCCCTGCGCGGCCCCAGGCGGGTACCGGCGTGCAGCTGACACGGGTGTTCCCCAACCTGAGCTTCAACATGCCGGTGGGCATGTACCAGCCCCCCGGCGATACCTCACGCTGGTACGTGATCGAGCAGCAGACGGGCCTGGTCCGCAGCTTCCCGAACAGCCAGACCGCGCAATCGTCGGACGTGAGGACGGTCATCAACCTGTTCTCGAAGATCCAGACCGACTCCGAGATGGGCTTGCTGGGCCTGGCCTTCCACCCCAGCTGGCCGAGCACCCCCTACGCGTACGTCTACTACTCGACCGGCAACAACCCGATCGAGAACCACGTCTCGCGCTTCACCAGCTCGGACGGCGGCAACACGCTGGACACCAACTCCGAACAAGTGTTGCTGCGCCTGGTGAAGAACCAGAACGACCGCAACCACAACGGCGGCAACATCGTATTCGGGCCCGATGGCTACCTTTACGTCGGCACGGGTGATGGCGGGGGCGGGGGTGACCTGAACGGCAACGCGCAGAACCGCAACGTGCTGTTCGGCAAGATGCTGCGCATTGACGTGAGCCCGGCCTCCGGTTACGCCATTCCGTCGACCAACCCATTCGCAGCGAACGCCAGGTGCACGAATGGCAGCGGCAGCGCCGCCTGCCCCGAGATCTTTGCCTACGGCCTGCGCAACCCATGGCGCTGGAGCTTTGATCGCAGCAACGGCAACTTGTGGGTCGCTGACGTGGGCCAGGACGCGCGCGAAGAGGTCGACGTGGTGAAGCTCGGCGGCAACTACGGTTGGCGAATTCGCGAGGGCAGCACCTGCTACAACGCGAGCAGCTGTGCCACCACCGGGGCCAATGGCGAAGCGCTGGTCGACCCGTTGCTCGAGTACGGCCGCGACGTCGGCCAGGCCATCACCGGCGGTTATGTGTACCGCGGCGGCCTGGTCCCGAGCCTGGTGGGCAAGTACGTGTTCGGCGACTACGTGTCGAGCCGCATCTTCGCCTTCACGCAGCCCAACCCGCTGGTCGCCGCCAACCCGCGCGTGGTGCTGAGCACGAGCGATGCGATCCTCAACGCGCCGCAGAACATTACCTCGTTCGCACAGGGCAACGACGGCGAGTTGTATGTGGTGGGCTATGGCGGCGCGCTGTACCAGATTCAGGCAGCCGGTGCCGGCGTCGACACGATCCCGACACTGTTGTCGCAGACGGGTTGTGTCTCGAGCGGCAATGCCACGCAACCAGCCGCCGGGTTGATTCCCTATGGCACCAACGCGCCTTTCTGGTCCGACGGGGCCGACAAGCAGCGCTGGCTCGCTGTGCCGAACGGCACCTCGATCACGCCGCAGACACCGGGCCGCTGGACGCCACCGAACGGCACGGTGCTAGTGAAGAATTTCAAGCTCAACAACCAGCTGATCGAGACACGGCTCCTGATGCGCCACCCCGATGGCGTGTGGGCCGGCTACACCTACGAGTGGAACGCCGGGCAGACTGATGCCACGCGGGTGGTCGGTGGCAAGAACAAGACCATCGGCAGCCAGACCTGGGTCTACCCGAGCGAGAGCGACTGCCTGCAGTGCCACACCTCGGTGGCGGGGCGCACGCTCGGGCTGGAAACAGCGCAGCTGAATGGCGACATCACCTATGCGCTCACTGGTCGCACGGCCAACCAGATCACGACCTTGAACACGATTGGTTTGCTGAGCCCGACGATCACCGGTACGCCGGCCACCTTGCCGGCGTACGTCGACCCGCATGGCATCGCAGGCACCGTCGAGCAGCGGGCGCGTGCCTTCCTGCATGCCAACTGCTCGCAGTGCCACCAGCCCAATGGGCCGACGCCGGTGGCGCTCGACCTGCGCTACACGACTCCGTTGGCGTCGACCGGTACCTGCAACGCCACGCCGACCTCGGGCGACCTCGGCATCACCAATGCCAAGGTGATCGCCCCGGGAGCGCCCGACAGCTCGGTGCTGCTGTCACGCATCAATCGGCGCGACACCTATGCCATGCCGCCGCTGGGCAGCAAGCTGGTCGACACGGCGTCGGTGGCGGTGGTGCGGCAGTGGATTCAAAGCCTCACCAGCTGTCCGTAGTCAGTTCGGCTCCGCACCGGGAAGCGGGCAGGCTATCCTCGGCACCCACGCGGCGTTGGCCGTCGCGATGCACAACCGACCGAGGAGATCACATGCCGTCTTTCAACATCGTTCGTCTGGTGGGGCTGTTTGCTGGGGCGGCCGTGTCGGTCGTGCTCAGCGCATGCGGCTCGGTGCAGAGCGTGCCGGTGCGCGACAACGAGTCGGCCACGTTCACTGTGCGCGCGACGGTTCGTCCCTCCGCGTGGAGAGGCGGCGAGCGTGAAGGTCCTGGCATCGCCGTCGGCTACGAGGGCTACCGCGCGAAAGACACCCAGACCCTTGCTGCCGGTGAGAGCATCCAGCTGGACGGCGGCACGATCTTGGGCCCCGACACCTTGCGCCACCAGGCTGACATGCGCCAGGGCTACGTCGCCTACAACCATCTGTTCCGGCTGGGCTCGCATTTCGAGCTGGAGCCTTTCGTCGGCGCGACGCGGATCCACCTGAAGATCAAGTCCACCTCTGCAGACGGCACCACACGGGCCGTGCTGAACAATTGGGACACCGGCGTGATCGGCGGCGTGACACCGCGCTGGCGCTTCAATGACTGGGTGGCCATCGAAGCGCGGCTGAGCTACTTCAACGTGTCGGCCTGGGCGCATGGGCAGAGCTACGAAGCGGCGGTGGTGCTGAGCCCGGTGCCCAACGCGTCGCTGCGGCTCGGCTACTCGGAGCGGCGCTACGACATCGAAGACAACATCCCCGGCTGGTACTCCGAAGTGAACGTGCGCGCCCGCGGGCCGATGGCAACGCTGCAGTTCGATTTCTGACGCGGGACGCAGCGCAGCACCCATGAAAAAGGCCCGCGGTTCGCACCGCGGGCCTTTTGTCTTTCAGCGCGAGAACTGCGTCGTCAGGCGGTGACCTTTTCCGCTGCGTCGGTGAAGTCCTTGATCTGGTCGAAGTTCATGTACTGGTAGATCTTGTCGCTGGCGGCGGTCAGCACGCCCATGTCGACCAGGTACTCCTCGCGGGTCGGAATGCGGCCCAGCTTGGAGCAGATGGCAGCCAGCTCGGCCGAGCCCAGGTACACGTTGCTGTTCTTGCCCAGGCGGTTGGGGAAGTTGCGGGTGGAGGTGGAGAACACCGTCGCGCCTTCTTTCACCTGTGCCTGGTTGCCCATGCACAGGCTGCAGCCCGGCATTTCCATGCGCGCGCCGGCGTTGCCGAGAACGCCGTAGTGGCCTTCGTCGCTCAGCTTCTTCGCGTCCATCTTGGTGGGCGGTGCGACCCACAGCTTCACCGGGATGTCGCGCTTGTTCTCGAGCAGCTTGCTGGCGGCGCGGAAGTGGCCGATGTTGGTCATGCACGAACCGATGAACACTTCGTCGATCTTGGCGCCGGCGACTTCGCTCAAGGTCTTCACGTCGTCGGGGTCGTTCGGGCAGGCGACGATGGGCTCGTGGATGTCGGCCAGGTCAATGTCGATCACCGCAGCGTAGTCGGCATCGGCGTCGCCCTTCAGCAGCACGGGGTTGGCCAGCCAGGCTTCTTGCGCGGCAATGCGGCGCTGCAGGGTACGGGCGTCGGCATAGCCCTCGGAGATCATCCACTTCATCAGCGTGATGTTGCTGTTGATGTACTCGATGATCGGTTCCTTGTTCAGGTGAACCGTGCAGCCAGCGGCCGAGCGCTCGGCAGAAGCGTCGCTCAGCTCGAAGGCCTGTTCGGCCTTCAGGTCGGGCAGGCCCTCGATCTCGAGGATGCGGCCGCTGAAGATGTTCTTCTTGCCTTGCTTGGCAACGGTCAGCAGGCCAGCCTTGATCGCGTACAGCGGGATCGCGTTGACCAGGTCGCGCAGCGTGACGCCAGGCTGCATCTTGCCCTTGAAGCGCACCAGCACGCTCTCAGGCATGTCGAGCGGCATCACGCCGGTGGCCGCGGCAAAGGCCACCAGGCCCGAGCCGGCCGGGAAGCTGATGCCGATGGGGAAGCGAGTGTGGCTGTCGCCACCAGTGCCCACGGTGTCGGGCAGCAGCAGGCGGTTGAGCCAGCTGTGGATGATGCCGTCGCCCGGGCGCAGCGAGACGCCACCGCGCGTGCTGATGAAGTCAGGCAGCTCGTGGTGCATCTTCACGTCGACCGGCTTGGGGTAAGCGGCCGTGTGGCAGAAGCTCTGCATCACCATGTCGGCGCTGAAGCCGAGGCAGGCGAGGTCTTTCAGCTCGTCGCGTGTCATCGGACCGGTGGTGTCTTGCGAGCCCACGCTCGTCATGCGCGGTTCGCAGTAGGTGCCGGGGCGCACGCCGACCTGTTCGCCGTTGACGATGGGCAGGCCGCAGGCCTTGCCAACCATCTTCTGCGCGAGCGAGTAGCCCTTCTTGGTGTCGGCCGGGTTCTGCGGCAGGCGGAAGAGGGTGCTTGGCGGCAGGCCGAGTGCTTCACGCGCCTTGGCGGTGAGGCCGCGGCCGATGATCAGCGGAATGCGGCCACCGGCGCGCACTTCGTCGAACAACACCTCGCTCTTGACCTTGAACTCGGCGATGACCTTGCCGTCTTTCAGCGCCTTGCCTTCGTACGGGCGCAGTTCGACCACGTCGCCCATGTTCATCTGGCTCACGTCGAGCTCGATCGGCAGGGCGCCCGAGTCTTCCATCGTGTTGTAGAAGATCGGCGCAATCTTGCCCCCGAGGCAGACGCCGCCGAAGCGCTTGTTGGGCACGAAGGGAATGTCTTCGCCGGTGAACCACAGCACCGAGTTGGTGGCGGACTTGCGGCTCGAGCCGGTGCCGACCACGTCACCCGCGTACGCAACCAGGTTGCCGCGTGCACGCAGGTCTTCGACGAACTTGACCGGGCCGCGCTTGCCTTCTTCTTCCGGCGTGATGCCTGGCCGCGGGTTCTTGTGCATCGCCAGCGCGTGCATCGGAATGTCGGGGCGGCTCCACGCGTCGGGTGCGGGGGAGAGGTCGTCGGTATTGATTTCGCCAGTCACCTTGAAGATGCTGACGGTGATGCTTTGCGGCACTTCGGGACGCGATGTGAACCACTCGGCCTGAGCCCAGCTCTCCAGCACCGACTTGGCGTTGGCATTGCCCTTCTCGGCCTTCTCTTGCACGTCGTGAAACTGGTCGAACATCAACAGCGTGTTCTTCAGGCCCCTGGCGGCGATGGCGCCGACGGTGGCATCGTCTAGCAGGTCGATCAACGGGCTGATGTTGTAGCCGCCCAGCATCGTGCCGAGCAATTCGGTGGCCAGCTCGCGCGAAACGAGCGAGCAGCTTTCAGTGCCGTGCGCCACGGCGGCCAGGTACGAGGCCTTGACCTTGGCGGCGTCGTCCACACCCGCGGGAACGCGGTGGGTGAACAGGTAAACGAGGTTGGCGCCTTCGCCTGCTGGCGGCGTCTTCAGCAGCTCGATCAGCTCGCCCGTTTGCTGTGCCGACAGGGGCAGGGGCGGGATGCCGAGTGCGGCGCGGTCAGCGACATGTTGGCGATAGGCTTGAAGCATGAAATTCTCCGATGGATGCAAAGCGAGACGAACGGTAAAGACAAGCAAGAAGCTTGCGAACTGAGCTGCCGCGAAGGGCAACTGAAAACAATGAATCACTGCCGGCTTGCCGTCGCGGCAAGAAAGGCACGCCCGCGCTTGGCCGCAGGGCGGCGAAGTGGGCGGGTCGTGCGCTTGTCATGGTGCTGTCGCTTGCGTCGTCGGAGGCGTTCTTACTTGTTCGCGTCGTGGGCGGCGCGTTGCTTTTCGTGGACGCAATCGTCGACCAGGCGCTTGCCGGCCTTGGTGTCCATCAGCATGGACTTGTTGGCAATCTGGATCAGCAGGCCGACGCCCTTGACGTCCTCGAGGCGCAGCGCGCCGGTGGACGACAGAACCGGCTTCATGGTGTACACGGTCTTGCCGAACTTCACGTCGACGTAGCCCGGTGTCTTGGGGTTCATGCCGACGTCGATGCTCTGCTTGAAGTCGCACTCATAGGCGCCGAAATAGGTGCGCTCGGCAGCGTCGAGCTGGGCTTGGTCAGCGGGTGCCAGCACGACGGGAGCCGGTGCGGCTTTCTTGGCGGGAGCCTTGGCTGCAGGCTTTGCAGCCGGTGTGGTCTGGGCGATGGCAGATGCGCCAGCGCATGCAAAGGCGACTGCGAGAACGACAGTACGAATCATGGAAATCACTCCTCTGGGTTGAAGAAGCGTGGATTGTGAAGGTCCGCTTACTTCGGCTGCCTGAGGCCGATTCCTTGATTGCAACAAATTGCACAGAGTGCCGGAATAACCGTTGAGCGAGCTGGTTCGCTTGCGCCGGAAAGCAGGTTGAGACGCTTCGTCGTGCAGTGAACTCACGTGCACGAAATCACAAACAAGCTTGCCGAGGCAACCCGCCGCTGAATTCATCGTGTGCTAGCACCCGTGGCGCCGAGCTCTGAACGGCAGAAACAATTGTTCGCCATCTCGTCGGAACGGGATGTGGAGCAGTTCACGCGGCCACTCCGGTCACGTCGGAGAAGAAGGCTTGGCGAACCTCGACCGGAAGGGACTGGCCAGTGCGCACGGCGCGTTCGAGCACATACCAGAAATAGCGGTAGCTGGCGCGGTCGTGCAGCGTGTCGCGGTGGCTGATGGGCGCCCAGTCGTTGGCCTGCGCCGCCATCAGGATCTCGGTGGCCTGGTCGGTCTCGGCCACGGTGGGTGCAAAGGCTTCGACGATGGGAACGATCTGGTCGGGGTGGATGCTCCACATGCGCAGGTAGCCGAGTTGGCGCGATGCCTTCTGCGCCGCAGCGCGCAGCAGGTCGAGCTTCTTGAACTCGGTGACCACGCAGTGCGAGGGAATCTTCAAGTGTGCGTGGCACGCCGCCGCAATCTCGAGCTTGGCCCGCACGACCAGCGGGTGTTCGAACTGGCCGCTGGCGCTCATGCCGGCTTGCGGAATGGCGCCGCGGTGGGCTGAGACGAAATCCATCAAACCGAAGGACAGCGATTCGATGCGGGGGTGTGCGGCGATGGCGTCGACCTCGCGCAAGGCGCCGTGCGTCTCGATCAGCACATGCACCGGCACGCGGTGGGTGTGGCCGTGCTCGCGCAGTGCGCGGTCGATCGCGTTGACTGCCCCGCGGGCCTCCTCGATGCCACCGACCTTGGGCACCATCAGGTAGGCGAGGCGAGAGCCGGCGCGCCGGATGATGGTCTGCACGTCGGCGTCGAACGACGGGTGGTCAAACGGGTGCACGCGCGCGCCGACGCGGCCGTGTTCATTGCGGGCCGACATCACCAGCTCGGCCACGAGGTACGCATGCTCGGCTTCACCGCCGACAGGGGCACCGTCTTCGCAATCGAGCGTGACGTCGAACACCGGGCCCAGCTCGGCCTGCATCTTCAGGCTCTTGAGCATGCGCGCTTCAACGCCGCAGTAGTGGTCGCAGACCGGCAACGCGGGCGCGGCTTCGCTGCTGTCGAACAAGGCTTGCCGAGGGTGGACGTGGCTGCTCATGCGGGACGGCGGGCGACGATGAACATGCGCGGGAAGGCGAGCAGCAGCCGGCCGTCGGCGCGTGGCGGGTAGGCATGCGCGATGCGGCGCTCGTATTCGGTGAGGAAGGATGCGCGTTCGGCTTCGGGAAGCGGGTCGATAAAGGGCTTCAGGCCCGTGGCCCGCACCCACTCGACGATCTTCGCCGGCGACTCCATCGGGTGCTGGTAGGCCGTACGCCACACGTCTACCTCGGCAGCGTGGGGTGAGAGCAGGTCATAGTAGGCATCGAGCGGCAGGATCTTGGTGCGAACCGAGGCGATGTCGTCGATGAACTGCGACCACGGCTCAAGTGCAGCCACCTCGCGCATCGAACGGTGCGTGGGCTCTTCGCGGTTGTCCGGCATCTGGATCGCGAGCACGCCGTTGGGCGCCAGCAGATCGAACAGGCGAGGGATCAAGGCCTCATGACCGCCGACCCACTGCAGCGCCGCGTTGGCGTAGATCAGGTCGGGCGCGGCGGATGGTTTCCAGCTGGCGATGTCGCTCAGCTCGAACCGGCAGTTCGTCAGCCGCTTGCGCGCGCTGACGAGCATGGGTTCGGAGTTGTCGGTGCCGACCACGTCGGCCCGCGGAAAGCGCTCGACCAGCAGCTCGGTGGAGTTACCTGGGCCGCAGCCCAGGTCGTAGATCAACTTCGGTTCGCTGAGCGCGACCCGGGCGAGCAGTTCGCGCGCCGGGCGGGTCCGCTCGTCCTCGAAGCGGCGGTACAGGTCTGGGTTCCAGTCACTCATGCCTGAGCGTTCACGGGTTCCGTGCCTGCACGCCGCCTGATTGGGCTCAGAGCAAGTGCTTCACGCCGTCCTGCTCTTCTTGCAGTTCTTTCAGCGTGAGGTTGATGCGCTCTTGCGAGAACGCGTCGATTGCCAGGCCCTCGACCAGCTTGTACTCGCCGGCTTCGGTCGTGACCGGGAAACCGAACATCGTGTCCTTCGGAATGCCGTACTGGCCGTCCGACGCGATGCCCATGGTGACCCACTTGCCATTGCTGCCCAGTGCCCAATCGCGCATGTGATCGATGGCGGCGTTGGCGGCCGAGGCGGCGGAGCTCAGGCCACGCGCCTCGATGATCGCGGCGCCGCGCTTGCCAACGGTGGGCAGGAACGTGTCCTTGTTCCACACGTCGTCGTTGATCAGTTCCTTGACCGACTTGCCGTCGATGGTGGCGAAGCGGTAGTCGGCGTACATCGTCGGCGAGTGGTTGCCCCACACCGTCAGCTTTTCGATGCTGGACACCGGCTTGCCTGTCTTGGCAGCGATCTGCGAGGCAGCGCGGTTGTGGTCCAGGCGCAGCATGGCGGTGAAGTTCTTGCGCGGCAGGTCGGGGGCGCTCTTCATCGCGATGTAGGCATTGGTGTTGGCCGGATTGCCGACCACCAGCACCTTGACGTTGCGCGACGCGACGGCATTCAGTGCCTTGCCTTGCGCCGTGAAGATCTGCGCGTTGGCAGCCAGCAGGTCTTTGCGCTCCATGCCGGGGCCGCGGGGGCGGGCGCCCACGAGCAGTGCGTAATCGGTGTCCTTGAAGGCGGTGTTGGCATCGCCATGGGCTTCCATGCCAGCCAGCAGCGGGAAGGCGCAGTCTTCGAGTTCCATCATCACGCCCTTGAGCGCTTTCTGGGCCTTCTCGTCGGGGATCTCGAGCAGCTGCAGGATGACCGGCTGGTCTTTGCCCAGCATTTCGCCAGAGGCGATACGGAACAGCAGGGCGTAGCCAATTTGGCCAGCTGCGCCGGTGACGGCAACGCGAACGGGTTTCTTGCTCATGAGGAGGCTCCGCAGGGGTTCGGGTGGGTGAAAACAGGGCGCGAGAAACGCGCTTTCTGTGCCAGCCGGGAAGTGTAGGGGAGTCTAGGTGGCAACCCGATGTATGTCAATACTCTTATGTCTTATATAAGACATCTTTCAGCGGTGTCGTGGACTCGGCGCGGGCGGTGTGCTGCAATCTCGGCATGGCCACTTCGCTCCCTCCCTCCGTTGCTGCCCGTTCGGCAGAAGGCGAAGGTGACAGCCCGGCCTTCAGCCCGCTATATCAGCAGATCAAGGTGCTGATCACCCGCAGCCTGCAGAGTGGTGAGTGGAAGCCAGGCGAGTCCATACCGAGCGAGATCGAACTCGCGGCGCGCTACAAGGTGAGCCAGGGCACGGTGCGCAAGGCCATCGATGCGCTGGCCGATGAAAACCTGGTCGTGCGTCGGCAAGGCAAGGGCACCTTCGTTGCCACGCATGCCGAAGAGAAGATCTTGTACCGCTTTCTGCGTCTCACGCCCGACAACGGTGAGGTCGGTGGCATGCAGCGCCGGTTCATCGATTGCCGCCGCATGCGCGCACCGGCCGACATCGCGCGCTCGCTGGAGTTGAAGTCGGGCGACACGGCAGTGCAAGTGAGGCGGCTTCTTCATTCCCGCGACGCGCCGGTCGTGCTGGACGACATCTGGCTGCCAGGCAGCTTGTTCAAAGGTCTGACCGCGGAACGCTTGAGCGAATACCAGGGCCCGATGTACGGGCTGTTCGAGACCGAATTCGGCGTTCGCATGATTAGGGCCGAAGAACAGCTGCGAGCGGTCGCCGCCGACGCCTCCGCTGCCGAGTTGTTGCGCGTGGCCGTCGGCACGCCTTTGCTCAGCGTCGAGCGCCTATCGCGCACCTATGGCGATAAACCAGTGGAATTGCGCCGCGGCCTGTACAACACGCAGTCGCATTACTACCGCAATGAACTAAGTTGACCTGCGTCAATGACTCAGAAATGAACCTGCGTTCGGCGATGACTGCTGCATTGCAATAAACTTCGAAAGTTTCCTCGGGATTACAAAAAGGTTGGGTATGGCAGACGCAGCAAGACAAAGACCCGGTTCACCCATGCGGCTCATCGAGGCCACGCAGTACAAACTGCCGCCCGCTGGCTGGGTTTCCATCCTCCATCGTGTCAGTGGCATCGTGATGTTCCTGCTGCTGCCGTTCGTCCTCTGGATGTTCGACACGACGCTGACTTCGGAGATTACCTACAGCCAGTTCACTGCGGTCTTCATGGGGGGGGTGGGTTTCATTCCGGCGTGGCTCATCAAGATCGTCACGCTCGGCCTGATCTGGGCTTACCTCCATCACTTCATTGCCGGTTTGCGCCACCTGTGGATGGACGTGACGCACTCCGTCACCAAGGAGTTCGGCCGCATCTCCGCACAGGTGACGCTCGGCTTGAGCATCGTGCTCACGCTGGTGCTCGGCTTCAAGCTTTTCTTCTGAGTTCATTCTGAGGTTCATGCAAACATGACGACACCGAACTACGGTTCAAAGCGCGTGGTGGTCGGCGCGCATTACGGTCTGCGCGATTGGCTCGCCCAGCGCGTGACGGCGGTACTGATGGCGCTCTTCACGCTGGTCCTGATCGTGCAGGTTCTGCTGCCGGGGCCCATGGGCTATGACAAATGGGCCGGCATCTTCAATCCGCAATGGATGCGGGTGCTGACCTTCGTGACCATTGTTTCGCTGCTGTACCACGTGTGGGTGGGCATGCGTGACGTGCTGATGGACTATGTGACGCAAGTCGGCCCGCGCCTGGTGCTGCAGGTGGCCGTCATCGCTTGGCTGGTCGGCTGTGCCGGCTGGGCTATCCAAGTGCTTTGGAGAATGTGAACGTGAGCGCAACCATTTCAAAAAGAAAATTTGACGTCGTGATCGTCGGCGCCGGTGGCTCCGGCATGCGCGCGTCCTTGCAGTTGGCACGCGCGGGTTTGAATGTCGCCGTGTTGTCCAAGGTGTTCCCGACGCGCTCGCACACGGTGGCGGCGCAAGGCGGCATCGGCGCTTCACTGGGCAACATGAGCGAAGACAACTGGCACTTTCACTTCTACGACACCGTCAAGGGGTCCGACTGGCTCGGCGACCAAGACGCCATTGAGTTCATGTGCCGTGAAGCGCCGAAGGTCGTGTACGAACTCGAACACTTCGGCATGCCGTTCGACCGCAACCCGGACGGCACGATCTACCAGCGCCCGTTCGGTGGCCACACCGCCAATTACGGCGAGAAGCCGGTGCAACGCGCTTGCGCCGCAGCAGACCGCACCGGCCACGCGATGCTGCACACGCTGTATCAGCAGAACGTCAAGGCCCGGACGCAGTTCTTCGTCGAGTGGATGGCGCAAGACCTGATCCGCGACGACGAAGGCGATGTGGTCGGCGTCACCGCCATCGAGATGGAAACCGGCGAACTGCACATCTTCGAAGCCAAGACGGTGATGCTTGCCACCGGCGGAGCGGGGCGCATCTTTGCGGCTTCGACCAACGCCTTCATCAACACCGGCGACGGGCTGGGCATGGCGGCACGCGCCGGCATTCCGCTCGAAGACATGGAGTTCTGGCAGTTCCACCCGACCGGCGTGGCCGGTGCGGGCGTGCTGCTGACCGAAGGCTGCCGGGGCGAGGGCGCCATCCTGCGCAACAGCGATGGTGAGCGTTTCATGGAGCGCTATGCGCCGACGCTGAAGGACCTGGCGCCGCGTGACTTCGTCTCGCGCTGCATGGACCAGGAGATCAAGGAAGGGCGCGGCTGTGGTCCCAACAAGGACTACATCGTGCTCGACATGACGCACCTGGGCGCCGAGACCATCATGAAGCGCCTGCCCAGCGTGTTCGAGATCGGCCACAACTTCGCCAACGTCGACATCACGAAGGAACCGATCCCAGTGGTGCCGACCATCCACTACCAAATGGGCGGCGTGCCGACCAACATCCATGGCCAGGTGGTTGCCCCGAAAGACGGCAACCCCAACGCGGTGGTGAAGGGGTTGTACGCCGTAGGCGAATGCTCCTGTGTCAGCGTGCACGGCGCCAACCGCCTGGGCACCAACTCACTGCTCGACCTGCTGGTGTTCGGCAAGGCAGCCGGCGACCACATCGTCGCGAGCGCATTGAAAGACAAGCCGTACAAGCCGCTGCCGGCCAATGCGGCTGACTACACGCTGTCGCGCCTGGCTCGGCTGGATGGCAGCACCAGCGGCGAGTACGCGCAAGACGTGGCGAACGACATCCGCAAGTCGATGCAGCAGCACGCCAGCGTGTTCCGCACCCAGAAGCTGATGGATGAAGGCGTGGTGCAGATCAAGGCGCTGGCCGAACGAGTGAAGGGCATCCATCTGGCCGACAAGTCGAAGGTGTTCAACACCGCACGCATCGAGGCGCTGGAAGTCGACAACCTGATCGAGGTGGCGCTCGCCACCATGATTTCGGCGGCAGCTCGGCACGAGAGCCGCGGCGCCCACACCGTCGACGACTATGCCGACACGCCCGAGCACCCCAACGGCCGCAACGACGCGGTGTGGATGAAGCACACGCTCTGGTACAGCGAAGGCAACCGGCTCGAGTACAAGCCGGTGAACCTGAAGCCGTTGACCGTCGAGTCGGTTCCCCCCAAGGTCCGGACTTTCTGAGGACAGATATGACATTGAACGCAAACACACCGCAGGCCGAGCGCCGGGCCGCTCCCAAGCCGGCCCGTATCCCCTCGGGGGATCGGTCGACGTACTCGTCGGACGAGGGGCTGTCATGACCAAGCGTGTTTTTCAGATCTACCGCTACGACCCGGATACGGACACCAAGCCGCGCATGCAAACGCTGGAGGTCGAGCTCGACGGCAGCGAGCGCATGCTGCTCGATGCGTTGATGAAGCTGAAAGCCGTCGACCCCACGTTGAGCTTTCGCCGGTCCTGCCGTGAGGGCGTGTGTGGTTCGGACGCGATGAACATCAACGGGAAGAATGGCCTGGCTTGCCTGACCAACATGCGCACGCTGCCCGGCGTCGTGGTGCTCAAGCCGCTGCCCGGTCTGCCGGTGGTGCGCGATCTGATCGTCGACATGACGCAGTTCTTCACCCAGTACAACTCGATCAAGCCGTATCTGGTGAATGACAACGTGCCGCCCGAGAAGGAGCGCCTGCAGACGCCCGAGGAGCGGGACGAACTGAACGGCCTGTACGAATGCATCCTGTGCGCGAGCTGCTCGACGAGTTGCCCGAGCTTCTGGTGGAACCCTGACAAGTTCGTCGGCCCGGCCGGCCTGTTGCAGGCTTATCGATTCATTGCCGACAGCCGCGACCAAGACACTGCCGCCCGCTTGGACAATCTCGAAGATCCGTACCGCCTTTTCCGTTGCCACACCATCATGAACTGTGTTGACGTTTGCCCCAAAGGACTGAACCCCACCAAGGCAATCGGCAAGATCAAGGAATTGATGGTGCGCCGCGCCGTCTGAACGCTGGCCGAACGCCATGCAAACCGTGATCGATGCCCGAGCACTCAGCAAGCTGAAGTGGCGTTGTCGCCGCGGCCTGCTCGAGAACGACTTGTTCATCGAGCGGTTCTTTGCAAGGCACGAGGCCTCGCTGACGCAAGCTCAGGCCCAGGGATTGCAGGTCTTGATGGATCTGTCGGACAACGACTTGCTGGACCTGTTTCTAGCCCGCAAGCAACCCGAAGGTGAACTGGTTCGCGACGATGTGATCGAAGTGCTCAGACTGATGAGAGTCCCTCACTGAGTCACCGTGTGTCTTTCTCGACTACTTCCAAGAAGGAATGCCCATGACCCCCTCTGACGTGAAAGCCACTCTGTCGTTCTCTGACGGCAGCCCCGCGATGGACCTGCCCGTCTACAAGGGCACCATCGGCCCGGATGTGATCGACATCCGCAAGCTCTACGCCCAGTCCGGCAAGTTCACCTACGACCCGGGCTTCCTGTCCACCGCATCGTGTCAGTCGACCATCACTTACATCGACGGCGACAAGGGCGAGCTGCTGTACCGCGGCTACCCCATCGAACAGCTCGCCACCAACTGCGACTACCTCGAGACCTGCTACCTGCTCTTGAACGGCGAACTGCCCAACGAGACCCAGAAGACCGACTTCGTGCAGACGGTGACCCATCACACGATGGTCAACGAGCAGATGCAGTTCTTCCTGCGCGGCTTCCGCCGCGATGCGCATCCGATGGCCATCATGACCGGCCTGGTGGGCGCACTGTCGGCCTTCTATCACGACAGCACCGACATCAATAACCCGGAGCACCGCGAGATCTCGGCCATCCGCCTGATCGCCAAGATGCCGACGCTGGTGTCGATGGCCTACAAGTACACCATCGGGCAACCCTACATCTACCCGAAGAACGATCTGTCCTACGCTGGCAACTTCATGCGCATGATGTTCGCCACGCCTTGCGAGGACTACACACCGAACGACGTGCTGGTCCGTGCCATGGACCGCATCTTCATCTTGCACGCCGACCACGAGCAGAACGCCTCGACCTCGACGGTGCGCCTGTGCGGCTCGTCGGGCACCAATCCGTTTGCGGCCATCGCCGCGGGCGTGGCTTGCTTGTGGGGCCCCGCGCACGGTGGCGCCAATGAGGCGGCGCTGAACATGCTGGAAGACGTGAACCGCATGGGTGGCGTGGAGAAGATCGGTGACTTCATCAAGCAAGTGAAGGACAAGAACTCCAACGTCAAGCTGATGGGCTTCGGTCACCGGGTCTACAAGAACTATGACCCGCGTGCCAAGCTGATGCGCGAGACCTGCCACGAAGTGCTGGACGCTCTGGGCCTGCACAACGACCCGATCTTCAAGCTGGCCATGGCGCTGGAGAAGATTGCCCTCGAAGACGAGTACTTCGTCGCCCGCAAGCTGTACCCGAACGTCGACTTCTATTCCGGCATCGTGCAACGTGCAATCGGCATCCCCGTGACGCTGTTCACCGCCATCTTCGCGCTGGCCCGCACGGTTGGCTGGATCGCGCAGCTGAACGAGATGATTGCCGACCCGGAGTACAAGATCGGCCGTCCGCGTCAGCTATTCCACGGTGCCACGCAACGCGATGTCAAACCGATCGCGCAGCGCACCTGAACGCCGGAAGCACCTCTTCGTGCACGCAAACCCGGCCACAGGCCGGGTTTTTTGCTTTTGAGGTGGCTCTTTCAGACTTCAGCCAGCTGAGGTGAACTCCCGGAGCGGGAGCGCAGGAAATTGGAGCGGTCTGGCGTTTCTGGCAACGCCTAAAATCCGCCTTCTTTACGCCAGAGCCAACGAAAGTCGCCATGGGCCGCACGCTGTACGACAAGATCTGGGACGAACACGTCATCCACACCGAAGACGACGGCACCGCCGTCCTCTACATTGACCGCCATCTGGTACACGAAGTGACCAGTCCGCAGGCGTTTGAAGGTTTGGACCTGGCAGGCCGCAAGGTCTGGCGACTGTCGGCCAACCTGGCGGTGAGCGACCACAACGTGCCGACGACTGATCGGTCGCATGGCATTGCGGATCCGATCTCGCGTTTGCAGGTCGACACGCTCGACAACAACTGCGACCGCCTGGGCATCACGCAGTTCAAGATGAACGACAAGCGCCAGGGCATCGTCCACGTGATCGGCCCGGAGCAGGGCGCCACGCTGCCCGGCATGACGGTGGTCTGCGGCGACTCGCACACGTCCACCCACGGCGCTTTTGGCGCCTTGGCGCATGGCATCGGCACGAGCGAAGTCGAACACGTGCTGGCCACGCAGACGCTGCTGGCGCGCAAGGCCAAGAACCTCTTGATCAAGGTCGAAGGTCAACTGAGCAAGGGGTGCGGCGCCAAGGACATCGTGCTCGCCATCATCGGCAAGATCGGCACGGCCGGCGGCAATGGCCACACCATCGAGTTCGCCGGTTCGGCCATTCGTGCGCTGAGCATGGAAGGCCGCATGACGGTGTGCAACATGGCCATCGAGGCCGGTGCACGCGCCGGGCTTGTGGCGGTGGACGACACCACGATCAACTACGTGAAGGGCCGCCCTTTCACGCCGACCGGCGTGGCGTGGGACCATGCGGTGGCGTACTGGCGCACGCTGCACTCCGATGTGGATGCGAAGTTCGACCGCGTGGTCGAACTCGACGCCTCGCAGATCCGCCCGCAGGTCACCTGGGGCACATCGCCCGAGATGGTCTTGTCCATCGAAGACCGGGTGCCCGACCCGGAGCGCGAGAAGGACCCGAACAGGCGCGGTGCGATGGAACGCGCGCTGACTTACATGGCGCTCGAGCCGAACAAGCTCATCTCCGACATCCTGATCGACAAGGTGTTCATTGGCTCCTGCACCAACTCTCGCATCGAAGACATGCGCGAGGCAGCCGCCGTGGTGCGCCGCGTGGGTGGCAAGATCGCCACCAACGTGAAGCTGGCGATGGTGGTGCCGGGCTCCGGTTTGGTGAAGGAGCAGGCGGAGCGCGAAGGCCTGGACAAGGTCTTTCTCGCAGCAGGCTTCGAATGGCGCGAGCCGGGTTGCTCGATGTGCCTGGCGATGAATGCCGACCGCCTGGAGCCGGGCGAGCGCTGCGCGTCCACCTCCAACCGCAACTTCGAAGGCCGCCAGGGTGCCGGTGGCCGCACGCACCTGGTGAGTCCTGCGATGGCGGCGGCGGCGGCCATGGAAGGCCATTTCGTCGACGTTCGGCGCATTGCCTGAAGGAGCGCAACAGCATGCAAGCATTCCGCATCCACAAGGGCCTGGTCGCGCCGCTCGACCGGGAGAATGTCGACACCGACGCGATCATTCCGAAGCAGTTCCTGAAGTCGATCAAGAAGTCGGGTTTCGGTCCGAACCTGTTCGACGAATGGCGTTACCTCGACCACGGCGAACCGGGCCAAGACCCGGCCACGCGCAAGCCGAACCCGGACTTCGTGCTGAACCAGCCGCGCTACAAGGGCGCATCGATTCTGCTGTCGCGCAAGAACTTCGGTTGCGGATCGTCGCGCGAACACGCGCCGTGGGCGCTCGACCAGTTCGGCTTCCGCGCGCTCATCACGCCGAGCTACGCCGACATCTTTTTCAACAACAGCTTCAAGAACGGCTTGCTGCCGATCGTGCTGCCGGAGATGGTGATCGATCGCCTGTTCGACGAGGTGAACGCTTTTGTCGGCTACCAGCTCACCGTCGACCTGGAGCGCCAGGTGGTGGTCAAGCCCGATGGCGCCGAGCTGGCTTTCGAGGTCGAGCCCTTCCGCAAGTTCTGTTTGCTGAACGGCTTCGACGATATCGGCCTCACGCTGCGGCATGCTGACAAAATCCGCGCCTTCGAGGCCGAGCGGCTGTTGACCAAGCCCTGGTTGGCTCACTCTCTTGAACTGAAGGAAACACGTTGAAGATCGCGATCCTGCCGGGCGACGGCATTGGCCCCGAAATCATGGCTGAGGCGCTGAAGGCGCTCGCCTGCCTCGACCTGAAGTTCGAATTCGAAGAGGCCAAGGTCGGCGGTGCCGCCTACGAGGCTCACGGCCACCCGCTGCCCGACGGCACGCTCCAACTCGCCAAGTCGTCCGATGCCGTGCTCTTCGGCGCCGTGGGCGACTGGAAGTACGACAAGCTCGATCGGCCGCTGCGTCCGGAGCAGGCCATCCTTGGGTTGCGCAAGAACCTGGAGCTGTTCGCGAACTTCCGCCCGGCCATCTGCTACGAAGAGCTGACGCACGCGTCCAGCCTCAAGCCCGAGATCGTGGCGGGGCTCGACATCCTCATCATCCGCGAGCTCACCGGCGACATCTACTTCGGCCAGCCGCGAGGCCGCCGCACATCGCCCGATGGCGCGTTCAAGGGCGCTGACGAAGCCTTCGACACGATGCGCTATTCGCGCCCCGAGATCGAGCGCATTGCCCACGTGGCCTTTCAGGCAGCGCGCAAGCGCAGCAAGAAGGTGCTGAGCGTCGACAAGGCCAATGTGCTGGAGACCTTCCAGTTCTGGCGCGATGTCGTCACCGAGGTGCATGCGCAGTACGCCGATGTCGAGCTCGAGCACATGTACGTCGACAACGCGGCGATGCAGCTGGTGAAGGGCCCCAAGCGGCTCGACGTGATCGTCACCGGCAACATGTTCGGCGACATCCTGAGCGATGAGGCGGCCATGCTGACCGGATCGATCGGCATGCTGCCTTCGGCATCGCTGAATGCGAAGAACCAGGGCCTCTATGAGCCCAGTCATGGTTCAGCGCCGGACATTGCGGGCAAGGGCGTTGCCAATCCGCTCGCCACGATTCTTTCCGCGGCGATGATGCTGCGCTTCAGCTTGAATCAGGAAGCTGCTGCGCAACGCATTGAAGCGGCCGTCAAGGCTGTGCTGGCAAAAGGCCTGCGCACCACCGATATTTACAGTGCCGGGACCACCAAGGTCGGCACGAAGGAGATGGGCGACGCTGTGGTCGCCTGCCTGAAAACGCAGGGCTGATTCTTCTTTCGCGTTTTCGGATCAACACATTCACAGACGATAGGAATCAAGATGGCTACGAGATTGGTCGGCCTGGTGGGCTGGCGAGGCATGGTGGGTTCGGTCCTGATGGACCGCATGCAGCAAGAAGACGACTTCGCATTGATCGAGCCGGTGTTCTTCAGCACCAGCAACATCGGCGGCAAGGCGCCGGCGCAAGCCAAGAACGAGACGACGCTGCAAGACGGCTTCAACATCGATGCGCTGAAGCGCTGCGACATCATCATTACCGCCCAAGGCGGCGACTACACGACCGAGGTGTTCCCCAAGCTGCGGGCAGCCGGCTGGAACGGCCACTGGATCGACGCAGCTTCGACGCTGCGAATGAAGGACGATGCCGTCATCATCCTCGACCCGATCAACATGCCGGTGATCCAGAAGGCGCTGGCCGCGGGCTGGCGCAACTGGATCGGCGGCAACTGCACCGTGAGTTGCATGTTGATGGGGGTGGGGGCGCTGTACAAGGCTGGCCTGGTCGAATGGATGAGTACGCAGACCTACCAAGCTGCGTCGGGCGGTGGCGCGCAGCACATGCGCGAGTTGCTCACGCAGTACGGCACGCTGAACGCCGAGGTGAAGTCACTGCTCGACGACCCGAAGAGCGCCATCCTCGAGATCGACCGCAAGGTCATTGCCAAGCAGCGCAGCCTGTCCGAAGCCGAGACCGCGAACTTCGGTGTGCCGCTCGGCGGCAGTCTCATTCCTTGGATCGACAAGGATCTCGGTAACGGCATGAGCAAGGAAGAATGGAAGGGCATGGCCGAGACCAACAAGATCATGGGTCAAGGTGAAGGTTTCGGTACGCCTGCGGTACCCGTTGATGGCTTTTGCGTGCGCGTGGGTGCGATGCGTTGCCACAGCCAAGCGCTCACGTTCAAGCTGAAGAGGGACGTTCCGCTGGCCGATATCGAGTCGATGATCGCCAACGACAATGAATGGGTGAAGTTCGTGCCAAACACCCGCGAGGCGACGATTCACGATCTGACCCCAGTGGCGGTGACTGGCACGATGACCATCCCCGTTGGCCGCGTACGCAAGCTGGCAATGGGCCCGGAATATCTGGGCGCTTTCACGATCGGCGACCAGCTTCTGTGGGGTGCCGCCGAGCCGCTGCGCCGCATGCTGCGCATTCTTTTGGCGGCCTAAGACCATGCCCAGCGCCCCGTATAGCTTCGTTGTCGTACGACAACATGGGGTGCTCCAGACCGTGCAAATGACGCCTACAAGGGAATGTCAGGCATTGCATGAGCTTGTCTTCGTATCTAGTTGATGTTATTGTGATTTCTACTGTTACGCCCAGAAAACCCCGTGGTTAGCGTCAACAACAACTCTGAAAGCTGTGGGGCTCGCTCGGTTCCACCCCCGTCCTATTGGGAGACGCCTTGAAAAGAAATTCGCTGTACATAGGGCGATTCGCTCTGACCGGATCGGCTCTGGCCGCCATGTGCCTCCTGGCTTCGAACGCCTGGGCCTTGGGCCTCGGGCGGTTGGACGTGCAGTCGGCACTGGGCGAAAACCTGCGTGCCGAGATCGACGTGACCAGCCTCACGCCCGAAGAAGCCTCCAACCTGAACGTGCGCGTGGCGCCGCCAGAGTCGTACCGAGCCGCAGGCGTTGACTACAACTCTGTGCTGCCAGGCACGCAGGTCGTGCTGCAGCGGCGTACCGACGGCCGCTCTTACCTCAGCGTGACCAGCGACCGAGCGGTTCAAGAGCCGTTCATCGATGTCATCCTCGAGATTTCGTGGTCCACCGGGCGTCTCGTTCGCGAATACACGCTGCTGATCGACCCGCCTGTCACACGCACGGCGGCGTCTCCCGGCGCCTCCGAGGCGAGCACGTCGCCAGTGATCACGCCTGCGCCGAGCCAAGCCATTGCCACGGCACCGCGCGCCGCGGAGCGCAAGCCCGCCACGCCACGGGCTCCTGCCTCGACGGGCGATTCTTCCGCCGAGCCTCGTAAACCGAGCGCCAAAGCGCCTGCCGCTGCGCCGACCGAAGCCGGTGCCGATGAGTACAAGGTTCGCGATGGCGATTCGCTGTCACGCATTGCAGGCCGCACCCAGCGTCCGGGCGTGTCGCTCGACCAGATGCTGGCCTCTCTGTACCAGGCCAACCCTGATGCCTTCATCAGCAGCAACATCAACCGCCTGAAATCTGGCGTGGTGCTTGCCGTGCCGTCGGCCGAGACCGCCAAGGCCGTCACCCCGGCCGAGGCACGTCAACTGATCCAGGCCCAAAGTGCCGACTTCGGCACCTACCGCCAGCGTCTCGCTGCAGCCGTGCCTGCCGCCAAGACAGATGGCACCGCACGCCAGGCCAGCGGCAAGGTGCAGTCGTCGGTGGACGACCGCAAGGCATCTGCCGCCCCAGCGCCGGACAAGCTTGTCCTGAGCAAGGGTGCGAGCGCCAAGGCCTCTGCACCGGAAGACAAGCTCTCGAAGGAACGTGAGAAGAAAGATGCGACCGCACGTGTCGCCGAACTCTCCAAGAACGTCGACGAGTTGAAGAAGCTGTCGAGCGCGTCTGCTGCAGCATCGGGCAAGACCGCAGCGGCGGCGCCGGCGCCTGTGGCTCCGCCTCCCGTCGTCGTGCCGCCTGTCACGCCGCCGAAGCCGCCGGTTGTGGCAGCTGCGCCTGCACCGGTTCCCGTACCCCCGCCGCCGCCCGCTTCCCCGCCCGCGCCTGTGGTGGCCGCCACTCCGGCGCCTGCGCCCGTGCCTGCCCCATCGCCTGTTGCCTCGGCACCTGAAGTCGTTGCTGCGGCATCGGCGGCAGCCAGCGCTGTGACCGAGCCTGCAAGCGCTCCGGTGGTCGCCGCGGCGCCTTCGCGTCCTGCAGCCGCCTCGGCTCCAGTTGTCGTGCCCGCAGTCGAGCCTCCAGGCCCGTTTGCGTCCTTGCTGGAAGACAACCCGCTGGTGCTGGCTGCGGGTGCCGCCCTGGTGGCCTTGCTCGCCGGCTTCGGCATCTATCGGTTCACCAAGCGCGCCAAGAAAGACAGCGGCGAGACGTCGTTCCTCGAGAGCCGTCTGCAGCCTGATTCGTTCTTCGGCGCCAGCGGCGGCCAACGCATCGACACCCGAGATGCTGGTGGCGCTTCGTCGTCGATGAGCTACTCGTTGAGCCAGCTCGACGCCATCGGAGATGTCGACCCGGTGGCAGAAGCCGACGTGTACCTTGCCTACGGCCGCGACCTTCAGGCCGAAGAGATTCTCAAGGAGGCTATGCGCGCGAGCCCCGAGCGTCTGGCCATTCGCACCAAGCTGCTCGAGGTTTATGCCAAGCGGCGCGATACCAAGGGCTTCGAGCTCCTGGCAACGCAGCTGTTCGGCTTGACCGGCGGCCAAGGCGAAGATTGGGCCAAGGCACAAGAGATTGGCCTGCAGATCGACCCTGACAACACGCTGTATCAACCGGGTGGCAGGCCCGCGTCCAGCGAAGGCGAAGGTCGCCCAACGGCCGAGCTGCTGGGTGCGAGCACCATGCCGCAATCGGTGCTGCCATCGCCTTCGGAGTTCGGCGCAAGCGGCAACTCGGGCAGCGGCTTCGACTCCACGTCGGGCGGTGCCATTGATCTCGATCTCGACTTGGGTTTCTCGAACGCGCCGCCGCCTCCCGCTGCACGGCCCGTCGAGCGGACGCAGCCGCTGAACGTTGCGCAAGACGTTCCTTCGCTCGACGACATGAGCTTCAACCTGCCCCCGGCACCGCCGCCCCCCGCTTCGGCGCCGAGTTCAGGCTCCATGGATTTCGACCTGGGCAGCATTTCGCTCGACCTCGGTGAAGAATCCACGGTGGCTCAGCCCAAGAAGTCACAACCCGCGCCTGTGTCATCTGACTTCGGTGCCATTGACCTCGGCGAGGCTGTCGATGACGGTGCCGATCCGATCGTCCGCAAGCTGGAGCTGGCTGAGGAATTCCGCCAGATCGGCGACACGGAAGGTGCTCGCGATCTGCTGCAGGAAGTCGTGGCCAAGTCCAGTGGCGCCGTGAAGACGCGCGCGCAGGCCATGCTCAACGACTTGGCCTGATCGGCCTGAGTAGGCGCCGTTCGTCTCTTCGTCGAACGGCGCGACATGATCGCGTGATCCTGGCATGAGGCTCGCACTCGGCATCAGCTACCGCGGGCAGGCCTACAACGGCTGGCAGAGCCAGCCCGACGGGCGCACCGTGCAGGACCAACTCGAATCCGCACTGTCGCAGTTTGCGGCGGTGCCTGTTCGCACGATGTGCGCAGGACGCACCGACACCGGTGTGCACGGCTTGAACCAGGTCATCCACATTGATCCGCCGGTGCAGCGCGAGTTGGCTTCATGGGTGCGCGGCACCAACCGCTTCCTGCCGGCCGATATCGCAGTGCAGTGGTGCCACGATGTCGATGGTGATTTCCACGCCCGCAACAGCGCCCTGGGCCGACGCTACGCCTACCTGTTGCTGGAGTCCGCCGTGAGGCCCGCCATCGAGGCAGGTGTCGCGGGATGGACGCATCGCACCTTGAACGCCGATGCCATGCGCGCTGCTGCGGCGCTGTTGGTCGGCGACCACGATTTCAGTTCTTTTCGCTCGGCCGAATGCCAGGCCGCTTCGCCGGTAAAGCAGATGCGTTCGATCGACGTACACCGCGTCGGCGCCTATTGGCGCGTCGACTTTGATGGTTCAGCGTTCCTGCATCACATGGTGCGCAACATCATGGGCTGCCTAGTCACCATCGGAAGCGGCCAGCGCCCGCCGCAATGGATGTCCGAGGTGCTGGCGTCTCGTTCACGACAGGTGGCCGCGCCCACATTTCCCGCCGATGGTCTCTACTTCGTCGGGCCGTACTACGATCCACGTTTTGCCCTGCCGACGCACACGCCAGCCATGGACTGGCTGCCGCACCCATGAATGCCCGCACCCGAATCAAGATTTGCGGCCTGACCCGCGAGGCCGATGTCGATGCCGCCATCGAAGCCGGTGCTGATGCGGTGGGTTTTGTCCTCTACGAGCGCAGTCCGCGCCACGTCACGGTGCAGCGTGCTGCGGCACTCGCTGGGCGTCTGCCGCCGTTCGTGACGCCAGTTGCGCTGGTCGTCAATGCCGAGGCATCGCTGATCCAGTCGGCGGTCCAAGCCATTCCCGGTGTGCTGCTTCAATTCCACGGTGACGAAAGCCCGGCCGATTGCCTTGCGGCGGGCCGGCCTTTCTTGCGCGCTGCGCGCATGGCGCCGAATTTCGATTTGCTAGACTTCGCCGCTCAGTACCCGCACGCCCAGGGGCTGTTGCTCGACGCCCATGTCGAGAGTTACGGGGGCGGTGGAAAGGTCTTCGATTGGTCACTCATTCCTCCAAACGTGCCCCGTCCAGTCGTTTTGTCTGGTGGGTTGCATGCCGGAAATGTGATCGAAGGCATTTTTCAGGTGCGGCCATCGGCCGTTGACGTCAGCTCCGGCGTAGAGAGCGCCAAAGGCATCAAAGATGCCGCGGCCATACGCCGGTTCTGCGAAGCCGTCCGCGAAGCGGATGCGCGAATCGCAGCCTCCCCGGTTTGACTCCACCTGAAAGCGGTATCCATCATGTTGAATTACCAGCAGCCCGATGCCAGCGGGCATTTCGGCCCCTATGGCGGCACCTTTGTCGCCGAAACCCTGATCCACGCGCTCGACGAGCTGAACGCGGCTTACGAGCAAGCTCGCAAGGACCCAGCGTTCATCGCCGAATACCAGTACGAACTCGCGCACTTCGTTGGTCGGCCCAGTCCGGTCTACCACGCTGCCCGCATGAGCCGTGAACTTGGCGGCGCGCAGATCTACCTGAAGCGTGAAGACCTCAACCACACCGGTGCGCACAAGGTCAACAACACCATCGGCCAGGCTTTGCTGGCGCGCCGCATGGGCAAGCCGCGCGTGATTGCCGAGACCGGCGCTGGCCAACACGGCGTGGCCACGGCCACCATTTGTGCCCGCTACGGCATGGAATGCGTGGTCTACATGGGCAGCGAAGACGTGAAGCGTCAGTCGCCCAACGTCTACCGCATGAACCTTTTGGGGGCTCGCGTCGTACCGGTCGAGAGCGGCTCCAAGACGCTGAAGGATGCGCTTAACGAGGCCATGCGCGATTGGGTTGCCAACATCGAGAACACCTTCTACATCATTGGCACGGTGGCGGGCCCGCACCCCTACCCGGCGATGGTGCGCGACTTCCAGCGCGTGATCGGTGACGAGTGTCTTCTGCAGATGCCCGAGATGACGGGGCGCCAACCTGACGCGGTGATCGCCTGCGTCGGTGGTGGCTCCAACGCCATGGGCATTTTCTACCCCTACATCCAGCATGAAGACACTCGCCTGATTGGTGTCGAAGCCGCAGGGCAGGGGCTCGAGTCGGGCAAGCACTCGGCCAGCCTCACCAAGGGTTCGCCAGGCGTGCTGCATGGCAACCGCACCTATCTGCTGCAAAACGAGAACGGGCAGATCACGGAGACGCACTCCATCTCGGCTGGCCTCGACTACCCGGGCGTCGGCCCCGAGCATGCGTACCTGAAGGACATCGGCCGCGCTGAATACGTGGGCATCACGGATGAAGAAGCGCTGCAGGCGTTCCATCGCCTGTGCCGTACCGAGGGCATCATCCCCGCGCTGGAGTCCTCGCATGCCGTGGCGTATGCGATGAAGCTTGCGCCGACCCTGCGGCCCGACCAGCACCTGCTGGTCAACCTGTCGGGTCGTGGCGACAAGGACATCGGCACGGTGGCCGACTTGTCCGGAGCTGAGTATTTCGACCGCCCCTCGCAGGCGGGCCGCAGCGTGAAGGGCTCCACATGAGCCGCATTCAAGCTGTCTTCAAAGCGCTGAAGGCCCAGGGCCGCAAGGCACTCATCCCCTACGTGACCGCCGGTGATCCGTTCCCCGATGCCACGGTCGAGCTGATGCTGGCGATGGCCGAGGCCGGCGCCGACGTCATCGAACTCGGCGTGCCCTTCTCCGACCCCATGGCCGACGGGCCGGTGATCCAGCGCGCAGCAGAGCGCGCGCTTGCCAAGGGCATCGGCATGCCACAGGTGCTCGATTTCGTCCGTGGCTTTCGCCAGCGCAACGACACCACACCGATCGTGCTGATGGGCTATGCCAACCCCATCGAGCGCTACGACCAGCGCCGAGGCGAAGGCGCGTTCGTGCGCGATGCCAAGACAGCCGGCGTCGACGGCGTGCTCGTCGTCGACTACCCGCCGGAAGAGTGCGAAGCCTTTGCAACGCAGCTCAAGGCGCAGCAACTCGACCCGATCTTTCTGCTGGCGCCCACCTCGACCGAGCAACGCATGAAGCACGTGGGCCGCATCGCGAGCGGCTACGTCTACTACGTGTCGCTCAAAGGCGTGACGGGCGCCGGAGGTATCGACGTCAAGGCCGTCGGCGAGATGGTGCCGCGCATCCAGGCGCATGTGAACGTGCCGGTGGGTGTGGGCTTTGGCATCCGCGACGCCGAGACGGCAAAGGCGGTTGCAGCGGTATCCGATGCGGTGGTGATTGGATCCCGCATTGTGCAATTGCTCGAAACGCAAACGCGCGACAATGTCGCTCCCGCGGGTGCGGCGTTCATCGCCGAAATCCGCGCAGCCCTCGATTCCCTGAAAGGAGCTCCCGCATGAGCTGGCTTGAGAAACTGCTGCCTCCCAAGATGCAGCAGACCGACCCGAGCGAACGCCGCACGGTGCCTGAAGGTCTGTGGATCAAGTGCCCGTCGTGCGAGACGGTGCTCTACAAGAACGATCTCGAGCAGAACGTCAACGTCTGCCCGAAATGCGGTCACCACCACCGCATCGGTGCACGGGCACGCCTGAATGCCTTCCTCGACGGCGAAGGCCGCTACGAGATCGGCCAAGAGGTCTTGCCGGTCGACGCGCTGAAGTTCAAGGACAGCAAGCGCTACCCCGAGCGGCTCAAGCAGGCCATGGAAGCCACCGGCGAGACCGATGCACTGGTGGTGATGGGCGGCGCGCTGCACACCATCCCGGTGGTGGTCGCGTGCTTCGAGTTCGACTTCATGGGCGGCTCGATGGGCTCTGTGGTCGGCGAGCGCTTCGTGCGCGGTGTCGAAATGGCCGTCGAACAGAAGGTGCCTTTCATCAGCTTCACCGCCACAGGCGGCGCACGCATGCAAGAGGGCTTGCTGAGCCTCATGCAGATGGCCAAGACCAACGCAGCGCTCACGCTGCTGTCCAAAGCCAAGCTGCCGTATGTGAGCGTGCTTTGCGATCCGACGATGGGCGGCGTGTCGGCGAGCTTTGCGTTCGTCGGCGATATGGTGATTGCCGAGCCCAAGGCGCTGATCGGGTTCGCCGGCCCGCGCGTGATTGCCGACACCGTGCGCGAGAAACTGCCGGAAGGCTTCCAGCGTGCGGAGTTCCTGATGCAGACCGGCGCCATCGATGCCATCGTCGACCGGCGAGAACTGCGCGGCGTGATCGCTAAGTCGCTGGCCATGCTGCAGCGGCAAAGCGCCGACGCAGTCGCCTGAGCCTTCAGCGGTATCGACACAAAGGGCGGCTCAGGCCGCCCTTCTTCATTCAAACTTGTCCACCATGCCTCTGCCCACCACGCTCGCCGAATGGCTGGACCATTGCGAACGCCTGCACCCGAAGAACATCGACATGGGGCTCGCGCGGAGCGAGCTGATCAAGCAGCGCCTCGGCCTCAAGTTCGACGTGCCGGTGATCACCGTGGCCGGCACCAATGGCAAAGGCTCTACCTGCGCATTCCTTGAAGCCATCGGCCTGCAAGCCGGCTACCGTGTGGGGCTGTACATCAAGCCGCATTTCGTGCACTTCGAAGAGCGCTGCCGCGTCAATGGCGCGATGGTGTCGGCAAGTGAACTGCTGCCGCATTTCGAGGCGGTGGAAGCGGCGCGCGGCGACATGGCGCTCACCTACTTCGAGTTCACGACGATGGCCATCATGCGGCTGCTGTCGCAGGCGGGGCTCGACATGGTGATCCTCGAGGTGGGCCTCGGCGGGCGTCTGGACACGGTCAACGTTATCGATGCCGATTGCGCCGTGATCACCAGCATCGACCTCGATCACATGGAGTATCTCGGCCCCGACCGCGAGACCATCGCGCGCGAGAAGGCCGCCATCATGCGGCGCGGCAGACCCGTCGTGTTCAGCGACCCGGTTCCGCCGAAGAGCGTGGCGGCCTACGCCGAGCAAGTCGGCGCCGATCTCTGGCAGATCGGTCGCGATTTCAACTACACCGGCGACAAGCAGCAGTGGGGTTGGGCGGGGCGCAGCAAGCGGTTCAACGGCCTCGCATACCCGGCGCTGCGGGGTGCCAACCAGCTGCTCAATGCCTCCGGCGCACTGGCTGCCTTCGAGGCGCTGCGCGAGCGCCTGCCAATCACCGCACAGGCGGTGCGCAACGGCCTGGCGCTGGTCGAACTGGTGGGGCGCTTTCAGATCGTGCCCGGCCAGCCGACGCTTGTGCTCGACGTGGCGCACAACCCGCAGGCGGTCGGCGCGCTGTTCCAGAACCTGGACCAGATGGGCTTCTTCCCGCGCACGCATGCCATCCTCGGCGCGATGGGGGACAAGGACTTGGCTGCCATCCTCAAGCGCATGGCACCGGTCGTCGATGATTGGTATTTCTGTGACCTGCCGGTCGGTCGGGCCGCCACTGCGGCGCAACTCAAATCGCTGCACGAAAGCCTCGCATTGCGAGGCCCCGGTCCTGTCACGACAGCGTGCCACACCAACCCCTCAGAAGCCCTGAGTGCGGCGATCGTCGCCGCAGACCCCGCTGATAGAATCGTGGTCTTCGGCTCGTTTTACACCGTGGGCGGCGTGCTGAAGAATGGTCTGCCCCGTCTGACCGCCAAGCACGTCGGCTGACGCCAGCCAATCCGGCCTTCTTGCCGGTCACCCGTGCAGGTGGGTGAACTCCAAAAGCCCCAACGCACCGTTGTGCCCACCTGGAACCAGCACTGCATGGGTTTGCTGTCATTTTTGAAGCGCAACAAATCGGGAGCTCCATCCAAGGCGCCTCCGATTCCCGAGTCCGCCGACTCTGTGCAGCACGCACGCACGCGCGCCCGCCAGCGTTTGATCGGGGCCGTGGTGCTGGTCACCGCTGGCGTCATCGGTTTTCCCCTGTTGTTCGAAACCCAGCCGCGACCCTTGCCGGTCGACACACCGATCGAGATTGCGCGCAAGGACGGCGCTGCTCCCGTGGTGCCTGCGCCCCGCACGACAACCGCTCCGCGACCCGCAACCCCTGCAGTACCGCCGAGCGTGATCACAGAAAGTACGGCCGATACCGGTCGCGAAGTTGTAGCGGAATCGTCTCCCACCGCTACCTCAGCGCCTGCTGCCACGCCGGTCCAGCCCAAACCCGCGCCGCAGCCTGCTCCGGAACCGAAGCCAGAACCAAAGCCTGAGCCCAAGCCAATCGCTCCGAAGCCAGACGCGAAGCCCGTCGAGAGCGCACGCGCGCAAGCTCTGCTCGACGGCAAGGAAACGGCCGCCAAGCCGGTCGCCGCGGCAGAAGGGCGCTTCGTGGTGCAAGTGGGTGCCTTCGCCGAAGTCACCGCAGCGCGAGAGGCGCGGCAGAAGGTCGAGAAACTCGGCCTGAAGACCTACACCCAGGTGGTGGAAACATCCAACGGCAAGCGCATCCGGGTTCGCGTCGGCCCCTTCGGCTCGCGCAGCGAGGCCGACAAGGCAGCTGACAAGATCAAGTCCGCCGGGTTGTCTTCAGCGGTCTACACGCTCTGACGGCGAGTCATGCAATGGGTCGACATCGTTCTCGCGGGCATCCTGGCGCTGTCGGTCATCCTGGGGTTGATTCGCGGGTTCGTGTTCGAGGTGCTCTCGCTGCTTGGCTGGTTCGCTGCGTACTTTGCGGCGCAGTGGCTGGCAGTCGACGTGGCGCCGCACATCCCGGTCGGCAACCCGGGCTCGGCCATCAACCATGCCGCCACGTTCTCGGCTGTTTTCATCGCGGTGCTGCTGGTCTGGGCGGTTGGGTCGCGCTTGTTGCGCTTGCTCATCCATGCTACGCCGCTGAGCTTGCCAGACCGCTTTCTGGGCGCTGTCTTCGGGCTGCTGCGCGGCCTGGTGCTGTTGCTGGCGGTCGCTACCGTGATCAGTCTCACGCCCTTGATGAAATCACCGGCGTGGCAGGCCTCGCAGGGTGCACAGTGGCTGCAGGTGGCATTCGATGCCTTGCGCCCGGTGCTTCCGCCCCAACTTTTGCAGCACCTGCCAGCATCCGGCAAGGTGCGTTGAACTTCAAGGACTCCCCATGTGCGGCATCGTCGGCGTCATTTCCAAGGGCCCTGTCAACCAGCTGATCTACGACGCGCTGCTGCTGCTGCAGCACCGCGGGCAGGACGCTGCGGGCATCGTCACGATGCAGGGCACGAAGTGCTTCATGCACAAGGCGCGCGGCATGGTGCGTGACGTGTTCCGCACCCGCAATATGCGGGCGCTGCCCGGCGCGGTGGGGCTGGGCCAGGTGCGCTACCCGACGGCCGGCAACGCTTACAGCGAAGAAGAGGCCCAGCCCTTCTATGTCAATGCGCCGTTCGGCATCGTGCTGGTTCACAACGGCAACCTGACCAACGCTCACACGCTGAAGCAGGAGCTGTTCGACATCGACCGCCGGCACATCAACACCACCAGCGACACCGAGGTGCTGATCAACATCCTCGCCCATGAGCTGGAACTGGCTGCACGCGACCTGCCGCTGTCGCCTGAAGAAGTGTTCAAGGCCGTGCGCGCGGTGCACAAGCGCATCAAGGGCTCGTACGCCGTGGTGGCGCTGATCGCGGGGTACGGCTTGCTGGCCTTCCGCGACCCGTACGGCATCCGCCCGCTGTGCTTTGGCGAAGGCGTGACGCCGGAAGGCCGCGAGGTGATGGTAGCCAGCGAGTCGGTGGCCATCGAAGGCACGGGCCACACGGTGATCCGCGACGTGGCACCCGGCGAGGCCGTGTTCATCGACCTCGAAGGGCAGATCCACACGCAGCAATGCGCCGAGAACCCGACGCTGAATCCGTGCATGTTCGAGTTCGTCTACCTCGCCCGGCCCGACTCCGTGATGGACGGCATCTCGGTCTACCAGGCTCGTCTGAACATGGGCGAGACGCTGGCCCAGCGCCTGATCTCGACCATCCGCCCGAACGAGATTGATGTGGTGATCCCGATCCCCGAGTCCAGCCGCCCCTCGGCGATGCAGCTCGCGCAACGCATCGGCAAACCCTACCGCGAAGGCTTCGTGAAGAACCGCTACGTCGGCCGCACCTTCATCATGCCGGGTCAGGGCGTGCGCAAGAAATCGGTACGCCAGAAGCTCAACGCCATCGGCGTTGAATTCAAGGGCCGCAACGTGCTGCTGGTCGATGATTCCATCGTGCGCGGCACCACGTCGAAAGAGATCGTGCAGATGGCTCGCGACGCCGGCGCACGCAAGGTCTACATGGCCTCGGCTGCGCCGCCGGTGCGCTACCCGAATGTCTACGGCATCGACATGCCGACCAGCGAAGAGCTGATCGCGCACAACCGCAGCATCGAAGAGATCCGCCAGTTCATCGGCGCAGACGCGTTGATCTATCAAGACGTGGACGCGATGAAGAAGGTGGTGATGGCACTCAACCCGAAGCTGGCCGGTTTCGAGGCCTCGTGCTTCGATGGACGCTATGTCACCGGCGATGTGTCGCTAGCCGACTTCGGCGCCATGGCAGCGCAGCGTTTGTCCCAAGGCGACGAAGAGGAAACCAACGACCGATCACGGCTTGCGCTGCAAAGCGCCACCGAATAGCCGTGGCCGTAGGCAAGAAGATTCCCCGTGTCGACATGCCTGTCGGCACACGACGCGACACGCTGGCCGTGCGCGAAGGCCTGCCCCGCAGCGTCTGGGGTGAAAACTCCGAGGCTCTGTTCCTGACGAGCAGCTTCGTGCAGCCCGATGCCGACACGGCCGCCGCGCGCTTCGCGAACGAAGAAGAAGCCTTCACCTATTCGCGCTTCACCAACCCGACGGTGACGATGTTCGAACGTCGCCTTGCGGCGTTAGAAGGCAGTGAGTCCTGCATCGCCACGGCCAGCGGCATGAGCGCCATTCTTTTGCTCGGTCTCGGTGTGCTGAAGGCGGGCGACCACGTGGTGTGTTCGCAAAGCGTGTTCGGCTCCACCATGATGTTGTTCAGCCGTGAGTTCGGCAAATTCGGTGTCGAGACCAGCTTTGTCTCGCAGACCGATGTGAATGCCTGGCGGAAAGCAGTGAAGCCCAACACGCGCTTGCTGTTTGCCGAGTCGCCAACCAACCCGTTGACGGAGGTGTGCGACATCCGCGCGCTCGCAGCGATTGCGAAAGAGGCAGGCGCTCTGTTTGCCGTCGACAACTGCTTTTGTTCGCCCGCCTTACAGCGGCCCGTGGAGTTAGGCGCCGATGTCGTGATCCATTCAGGCACCAAGTACCTCGATGGGCAGGGCCGCGTGATCGCTGGCGCCATCTGCGGTACCGAGCAACTGGTCAACGAAAAGTTGATGCCGGTGATGCGCAGTGCGGGCATGTCCTTGTCGCCCTTCAACGCCTGGGTGGTACTGAAGGGCCTGGAGACGCTGTCGATTCGGATGGAAGCGCAGAGCACGCGCGCTTTGCAACTGGCAACCTGGCTCGAAGCTCAGCCGCAGATCGAGCGCGTGTTCTACCCTGGGCTGAGCTCGCATCCGCAGCACGAACTTGCGATGGCGCAGCAGTCGGGGAAGGGCGGCGCCGTGGTGTCGTTCGTCGTGAAGGGTGAACGCAAAGGCGCCTTTCACGTGATCGACAGCACGCAGATCTGTTCCATCACCGCCAACCTCGGCGACACCAAGACCACCATCACCCACCCCGCCAGCACCTCGCATGGCCGGCTCACCGAAGAGCAACGCCAAGCTGCTGGCATCACCCAAGGAATGATCCGCGTGGCAGTGGGGCTGGACGATGTCGAAGACCTAAAGACCGACCTGCTGCGCGGCCTGGCCACACTGTGAACACTCAATACGCATGACGCAAAAGATCCGCACTCGCATCGCCCCGTCGCCCACCGGCTTCCTTCACCTCGGCACGGCGCGCACGGCCCTGTACTCGTGGGCTTTTGCACGCCACTTCGGCGGCGAGTTCGTTCTCCGCATCGAAGACACCGATGTTGCTCGATCCACGCAAGACTCGGTCGACCAGATACTTGCGTCGATGAAGTGGCTAGGCCTCGACTACGACGAGGGCCCGATCTATCAGATGCAGCGCCTCGACCGCTATCGCGCGGTGGTTGACCA
>Ga0307515_10002408_pt1 | contig 40807 bp, 42 predicted proteins | sample 17_EM_MG_FD_194513 | JGI IMG/M metagenome (GOLD analysis project Ga0307515, IMG submission 194513) | Populus trichocarpa ectomycorrhiza microbial communities from riparian zone in the Pacific Northwest, United States - 17_EM | ecosystem: Host-associated > Plants > Roots > Unclassified | place... | reverse complement strand
GACGATCACTCTGGTCCAAAGCGCACCTCCTCCCAACCACCACCACCACCTACAGTGGTACAGCACTGACCTGTCATTATACCTGATGTGTCTTCACCCCCTGCTGAAGCTCCACCTGCAATTCTCAACCTTGGCGATAATTATAGCTCCTCAGACAGATCATATATTGAGGCAGCCGGGTCAATCACAGCTGATCACTCGGCCATGCGGTATAAGAAAACACTCAAAAATCACTTCAAAATTTGACACATCTTCCTTAGCTTCCAACATTCGACTCTTTACAACCTATTGTCACTTCTCACAAAGTATGGAATTGATTGCCCATCTCGTTCTCCGAGCTGAATGCTATTACTCCAATTCAAATCTTCAATCTCTTTCTTATCAACTCCATTCAGGGACCACTTGTAGCCAACACCAATTCCTATGCCCAGCAGCAGCTTCTTGAGCCAGAGAAGGAGCGGCAGCGTTCCTGGCAGCCAGTTACTGCTCAGGAGCTTTATCTCTTGCTGGCAATTCAGATTTATATGGGTCATATTGGAGTTCCTCCTGAGAGGTACTGGATGAAGGATGGAGTTTACCTTCCCAAGGATGGATTACCACCAGCAGCCTACCTTGGCAAGAGTCGCTTTCAGGAGATCAGCCATTTCTTCCATGTCTATCCATACATTTCCAAGGTTTTCTGAAGGATCTAAAAGTTGGGAAGAATGCCAAATTGCCGTATCATTTTTGAAGTGGAGCTGTTCATCATGGGGTTGCAACCTTGCAATGGTTGGACAGTGCTCCTGTTACCATGATGTCTACAATCCACCCTCTAAGTGGTGAGGATTCACTGGTGCTGAGAATGCGAAAGCATCCAGGCAACAAGAGTACAAATGCAAGTGGACCAAATTCCACATTTCTTCCTAGAGAACGCCAGAAAGAGCTTGATATAGCTGTTATTGTTGATGCCTACAACCAGCACAAGGTGGGTGTGGATGTGGCTGACCAGTATCAAACCTATTTTGATACACAGCTCATATCCAGATGCAATTGGTATCCACTTTTCCATTGGATTCTGGACACAGCCCTCATGAATAGCCTCATAATCTATCGAGATCTTCCAGCAAACAAAGAGCGCACTGTGGGGCACTTTGGCTTCCATCTCTCCATTGTGCATGACCTTCTGCAAACTGGAAGTCCATCAACAATGAAAAGATCCTCCCGCATTCCGGCTTGTCCGAAAATCACTCGGTCGGCTCCCCCCACACAATCTGCCCTGCCCCCACTGCCTACCAGGTAAGTTACCAAGCACACCCCCCGGCCCCTCTGCCGAAAGGTACCAGGAATGCATTCCCTGCTTTCGATGGAGAGTAGAGTAGATTGTTTCCTTTGCAGGTGGAGAAGAAGACAGGGTGGTAGTGGAGAAGGCATGAAAACCAGCATAAAGTGTGAGGACTGCAATGAGGCTTTATGTTTCACACCCAAACAAAATTGTTTTCATGAATTTCACCATATGTGGAGTATTTCTATTTATTCTGGGGGCATTTGGCTGGATTGTGGTTGTGTGATGTGTATTTTAAAAGCTGCCCCATCTGTGGGCCGAAACCCGGTTAACGGCAAAGGGATACCAACGTAGAATATGACGCGTCAGCTTGTATTACTATCGAGACTGATGTTGCAATGCATACTAATCCAAACGAATCAGCAGGGTTGCTTCAGGAATCTTATCTTCGGCCAACGTCATAATTCCCTCTGCCACGTCATGCTCAGGCGGAGACCAGTCACTGTGGCCGGCGAGTACACTGTCCACTCCTATCGCCAGAGGCAATGAGCCAGGAGTCCTGCATTCTCGTATATTGACTATCGACTGCTGTGTCCGTAAGCAAGACGAATCTCTAGTCCAATCAGACATATCCCGCTAGTTCCTGGGAAATGAATGTGGTTCAAATCAGTATGCTCGGCAGAAGTTTCCTTTGTTCAATCCCATGATAATGATGCATCATCAGAAATGAATCCGCTAAGTGACTAATTTACTTATTGAATTGACACTCGACTGCTATGAATCCCCGCCAAAGGACATAACACTGGTATACTTGCGATGTCAAGAATAGGTGTTATGCATATCAGGTGTCTAGACCTAGAGTAACAATGTGATATGTATTCATGTTCTATTGCAAGTACCATTATCACTGTTACGGGAAAACCCTTAACAATGCAATCACCACCATATACAGCAGCTATATGCCTTGTACCCATGGATACACATAAAATTACGAGAGCAGTGGGAATGTAATCTGGTGATGAAAGTAGATTCTAAAAGTGATAAACCCATCATCCCAATTCCAATACTTGCAGCTATATGCTGCAGCAGATGTGGGAAGCTGGTGAAATCTGCAGCTCTACACAGTAACTGGAGGCTTGTGTACTTGTTCGAGCCCCCAACAGTGTGTTGCCTGTTGGCGTTGCACCAGATCTCCGATGATTTCGCACTTACACAGGAGTGTTGCTAAAAATCCTATTCAGAGCTTGTTTGGAGATCATGTCTCCAAGAGTTTCAAACATGTAATATTTATATGCTTGGTTTGTCGGCTTGAAGCGTTCTCATTGGTTGACTTGCAGCACATCACTCTAAGAAGGATTTTTATTGGCTGACAACCCACAGCTTCAAGCTTTTTGATGGCGTGGCATACCCCATCAACTATCTTCAAATATCCACTCCCAATTAAGTATTTGAGTTCAACTACAATCATAAAGTGATATGCACAAAAAAAATTCACAATTCTGTGCACTATTGCCTCTCGGTCTCGATTTTAGCATATCTTTCCAAATGATCGATTAGCTGAGGAAAAATACCAATTTTTGGTATTTTTGCGCAGATTTCAAGTGTTTTTATAAAGCCATGCTATCAATTGTGAAGATACGGTAAATCAGAGATATGCAAGTGAAACAGAATAGAATTATGCACAATTCATATATACCTTGCTGTGCGATTAGAGTTATACCCAAAGTTGCATATTTGTGGACACAGTTTGAGAGATTTACCTTGGGTGTTTGCATGAAAATGTGCAGTTCATGATGTATCAGGGGTTGGGGAGTGGCACAAGTGGACCCACTAGGTTAGTGGATGCAGATAGACTATGCTTTTGAACCTTAGAATGGACTATCAATCTTTCACACTATTACACTTCAAAGTTACACTAGGAAAAATAACCTTATGTGACATGTAACTCATAGGGAAGCTGTTTTTGGGATGGTAATTCATAGCATATTTGACTGGTGGCACTATGAGGTTCACGCACCTCAGTGTTGACTAGATTACTATGATATTCATGCCATTTTGTTCTCTGGATACTAACATCACATTGCATACAATATGAAAGCAAGCTGCCAGATTCACTTCATTGCATGCAGTAATCTGTGCTCTGAAGTAAACTCTTGATTGCACTTGATTACACACTCCGAGCTTCCTTACCTATGTGCCTCCAATTGCACTCGATTGCACACTCCCGGCCTTTCGTCTTGCGGCTTCCATTTGCTCCTGATAGCACACTCCCGGTGGGTTGTATGTATGCTCCCAAGCAAGTTCTCTAGATGCTCCCATGGACACTCAGAGTATGCTCACATGTTCATTTCCAAATACATTCTTAAATACACTCCCAGTCATGGTCTCAAGGAAACTTCCAATTGCACTCAATGGCACAATCTCAGCCTGTTTGACTGTACACTCTGAAATATGTTCTCAAGATGCACACAAGCACACTTGTGAGCACACTGTCAAGTACACTCTGAATTGCACTTGATGATATTCCTAGCCTGCATGACTGTACACTCCCATGTCTGGGCTCAAGGCACTCCAAAGAACACCACTGAGTACGCACCCAAGTCCACCTCTGAGTCACTCTGAAGTACACCCCCCAGTGCACTCCCAAGTTTGCTCCCAGTTACACTTGATGGTATACGCCCAGCCTACTTTGCTCCAATGATTCCACCAGTCCAGCAATGGATCAGTCTAGACCAAAATGGTCCAGTCCAGTGAAGGTCCACTCCGAGAAATGTTTGGACTGGGATCGGACCAATCCCAGATCCTGACAGACTGGACTAGGCTTGGTCTGACCCAATCCTTGATGGTGACCAGGGCTAGGGTATACTTGCCTGGTTATTACTGTTTTCATGTGGAAAATATATCTCCATTGAGCCAAGTTTATAGTGAAAAGTGGTATGATTTCTGATACAAGTGTGTTGTCGGGGATGTGTGATGATGAAAAGTCAGGATCAGTTATATTTTTTGTAGTACTTGGTTAAAAAGCAATGTTAAAAATATCTACATAAATGGATCAGTCCAGACCAAGTCCATCCAGTCCAAGACTCCCTATCAGTGAATCTGTTCAATCTGAGCTTCCCATTAGACTTGAATGGACTGAGCCAGACTTCCCAATAGTCCGTCCCGTCTGGGCAAAAGTAAGCCCCCGACCAGACGACAATTTTCGGGGCAAGCAAACTTAGGACTGTTTAGGACTAGGGCAGCAGAGCCACGGACGAAAAGACTATAGGGCCCTGCAGTCTAGCTCTACGCACTACGCACGGCGATACTATAATACAAACATGATAACATACAAACAAACAAGACCCTCTGCTCACTACCAAGCCTCCTCCATGCACAACTGTAGCTCCTCCGCTTCCGTCTGCATGTGGACCCTTGCATCCTCAGGCACCCAGCCGCAGCATTCAGATACATCCAGGATTTGGAGTTTGTATAGACCCTAGCTTCGTATCCTAAAACCATATCCTAGAACTACAGTCATGTATATCGGGCCCTAGGTATTCAGATTCCGTACGGTGACGGACCAGGCCTCCGAAATGCATGCCCCGGACGGGACCGTCATTCGGGGCCCCGAAAGACACCACTCGCCCCAGACCGTTGGGAATCCTGCACTGAGCTCTGCCATGGACCAGAATCGTCTAGACTGGTGCAATCATTGCTTGGCTTTACGCTGCGAGATACACTCACAAGATTCAAGAGTCTGCCAATCTCACTTGACTATATGCTTCCATGTACGCTCCTGTTTACTCAATATAGAGACTTGCTTCCTCACACGCACCGGTCCCCGTGAGGTGTGAGACTGGTGGTGGGTGGTGTGTAGCGGATGCTGGGCGGCTGGTGGCATACAGTGGCCAAAATCTTGATGTCAGTCAAGATCATGGTGTGAACATATTCTTTAGAGTGGCCACTGCGACCAGATTTCACGATGCCAGATGGTCATGGTGTTCACAATTGCCACCTTAGAGTCTGCAGACGAGGTAGGCAACTGGATATTTGGGAGAGTAGATCTCGAACCCCGATTTGGCAGTGGTATCTGCTGCTTGCTTCCCACCGATTGTGGGCATATGTGTGCTCATTCGGTCTGTGGTTGATGGTGATGATGGAGCTGGTGATGATGCAGATTGTGATGATGGCAATGGTGATGATGGCAATGGTGATGGTGTCAGTGTTAGTGATCATAGTACCTGAAGTGCTTAGACAAGTAGGTTGGCTATGTCAATGTTAGCATCAAAGCTTCCACAAATTTACAGCCTTCTATTAGTCAAATCTTCCACAAACTCAGAGTGTTACATCTGGCAAAAGGTTTAGATGGAAAACTCTACTCCTCCCACTGTGGGCTTTTCTCAACAAGGCTCATAAGCAGGCTTTCAAAGAGGCTTTCAAGCAGGCTCTCAAGTGGACTTTCAGTGATTGTGTACTGTACCAGTATAGCAGGGAAGACTGCAGGGAGTATAGACAGGTATAGGTCCTGCTCCGGCCAGCAGCCCTATAAAGTTCTATCTGACCACACGCATATCTCTGTCAGTGGACAATGGATTAATATATGCCGCACATCGCACAGGGGTCCACAGGAAGCTTACTATGTACCGCATGTGTGCGCCCGTGCGCTTAGCACCATCTAGAGTCGATTTCTGCTTTCGCTGATGCTTTGTGGTAGAATTTTCGGGGGAAGATTTCAACAATCACACCATCCTCCCATAACCCTGGGGGCGGCAAAGCCGCCACCAATGCTAGTACTGGATATCTAAACACATCCAGTGACTTTGCAGTGCTGCAGGACTAGATCCATTGCGTTTATGTGTCTGCTCGGCAGCCGAAGCTCCAGGGCAGAATTCTGTGTTTGGAATCTTCCGATGGAAGCAACCATCCCTGTAAACTGTCACTGAACTTTACCCCGCCCGCAGATCAACCGGAATTAGCTCCGATCTATATACAAGCAGGGAATTGCTTAGTTCAGCAGAACGCAACATGATTATCCAAGAATAATACAGAGTAAACGTGGAATGACATAGACAAGACTCATCTACTATAGCAAGGACCTTATAGTTGTTGGCGCAAGAAAATTCTAGCCAGGTCCAATGACATTGTCCATTATTGCAGTTGCAGTTACCCCGGTCCTTGAGAACCTTAGGTTTGGATTGATTTTCAAACAGTCCTAAGGTCACCGCCTCCTAGAATAATGCAACTAGTAGAATAAAATCCGTGTCACGGTACTAAAGTCGGCAGCGCAAGTGCGGAGCGGCAGACTCCCGTAGTGTCAATATCTCGGCCCGACTCGGCTCCAGCAGATTTCCGCGGTTCGGCCTGGTGACGGCAATATGATTTCACCATTACAACAGCTATGCCACGGATCTGCTGAGTGTCAGTTGCGGCTGGAAGACCTTGCTTCAATATAAGGTTCATTCTAGATTATCATAATATAATGAAGTCAGCATGACAGCTTGAGCATCTCTTCCGACATCTATAGCTTGCTCCTGCTCGCACTGCTAGTCCCTGCCTACGAACACAATCACCAGCGGCTCCTTCGGGCGTGTTGTTGCACGTAAGCTCGTCATGTTCCGGCCAGGTAAAATCTCGTAACTTTTTTTTCGCGTCCTCGTGAGTATATATAGTAGCGATAGGGACTACCAACCCTCAGAGGTCAAAGCTTAATGAAAACCGACCTAACAAAATAGGAACCTAGTGAACCTCTAGATTTGGTACATACCATTCGACGATCTCAAAGTGAGGATAATCCGGATGAACACCGGTAGTTAGAAAGACTTTTAAGTGAGATATCCGGTAGAAAGACATTAGATACGGCAGCTTGGTATATTAAGGGTGTTAGCTGTACCTTCGATTGTAACTGTATTGATATCTTTAGTATTAACAGACACTATGAAATATGCACGTAAGTGAAAAATTATAATTATCCGTTATTCATAATACCAAGGTCTAAGTCTAAGACATTCCATAGTATAATTTTGCAGCTTCCTCGTAGTATCGTTGACACTATGGACAACTTACCCCAATGTTTGTGACACAATCTGGGAAGTGGTGAGTGATATTTTGTGATGCCGTAGGAAAGCCCTCGCCGAATTTTCAGATCTACAGAACGCCCTGGATATGATTATGTCTATCTGGTAGTCATCCAACTTGGAGTGTGTAGTAACCAAACTTTTTGTGTCGCTAAGGGCGCTTATGATGGCGTGTCAGGCCGGAGATTTGAAAATCTGACGAGTGCAAAATACTGATTCATCTTTTTCCTGCGGTGAACAGGCAGGATTGCTTTGGGCCAGTAAGGTCTTTGCACATGCTTGTCATACGCTTTACATCATAAGCCCCCTCTAAATTCTAACCTCTACAGGCTGTGTAACGCTATTCGGATAATCGTTGAATTTCTCGTTATCGTACCTATGGCTGTAAGTCTCGCCATCGGTGGCGGTATCATGTTGCATCGTATGTCTTGGGTAATAACAACCAGAAATGAATTTTTTTTTAACACTTATAACGGGGTAGACCCACCTATGGTTACACTGCGGTTTTATAGATTGTGGCGAAAGATGTTGCTAAGGATGGAAGCCGTTTACTTTTTGTGCTTCACCATTGGCATTTAACCCGGATAAAAGATTGTAAGACCAAGCACTCTGGTGAAGTCTCCTGTCATATGATCATGAGCAGGGTACAGTATACCCAGCGGCGAATGTGCGACCGACATCGTTAGTAAGTATGCTAGAGATCGTCACTTGGCCGCCACGTCATTTCTCCCATCACCGAGAAATCATTCGGAGAACCATCGAGATTCCCTGTTACGATATGGGGAGAACCGTGTGCATTGACTACGGTGCTATGACTTGGTACAGGTCTAAAGGTCCAAGATAAAAGAGTAAAGTGTGAAGTCTAAAAGAGCAGTCACGAACCCTAGGGCTCCGGCTCATGTACATCTGTAACATTCCCAGTCTGGCAATCCCCAGAACGAGAGATCGCCGTCTAAGACGGGGGATGCCTTGTCTGGATGGGACGGACTGTTGCCATTCTTGGGCGCTGTGGGACCTTCGCATTATTAACCTTCGCTATGATTGGATGAGCAAAGGTGGGATATCTTGTGTTACTCGAGTACATCAGCCTATTATCCTATCCACAACACGCAGCGTATATCACCACAAAAGGAAGAAACTTCACGAGATATAGCTTAGAGTGAGCGCTATTTATGAACCAACTGCAACGGTACTAGAAAGTATGCATAGGAAAGTTTTCCTCAAATACCATCAATCTACCTGGAACCTTGTTCATGGCATCTGTTCCTAGCTTTAAATTGCATGTGATTGTCAATTCGAGCCGCCGGTCTAATGACCGGCATCGTATTCAGCAGGTATAAACATGTTGTCATCATGCGCCAATGGGGCGCGGCTAGTAATGCATAATCTCTTCCTAGTATTTGTGTTTCGCCGGTAATATTGTAGGAAGGTACACTAAAGGTTTGTATGTTGTGTATAGTCCACGTATACTTGCAAAGTCATGCACCGAGTACTCGTACAACAGTGGTCACAATCGATTTTATGCCGCGCGCAACATCATAGAAAATTAAGAAACTATCTCTATTTCGCGACTGCCTATTAAGCAGAAACATAAGCAACATACTGTATCCATTCACCGCCAATTACGACCTCGCGTCTTCAATCCTTGCCTCCGAACCAAAAATTTCAGTACTAAGTGTAACAACCCCCTCACCACACTCCTACTCCACAACATTTATGGGTCTATAATATCTCGACGCGTCAACCGCAGCCAGCTGCCTCCGCAAATCCTCATTCTCCCTCTTCCAACCCTCAACCTGTCTCTTCCATCCCTCCACTTCCAGCCTCCAATCTGCGACCTCATTTTTCCACCCTCCAAGCTCACGATTCAGTCTCTCGTTCTCCAACTTTGTCGCCTTTACCTCTCTCTTCAATTCTTCCATCTCTTGTTGTGTCGTGGCTATATCTACAGACTTTTCTTGCGGTGCGCCAAGGCCAGCTCTGATTTTGGCGACGTGCGCAGAAAGCATTTTCTCGGTGCGGCTGAGAAAGTTGCTGTAATCGCGAGGCCAGGTTCCGTTGCTTTCAACGAGTAGTTTGCCGGTGGTCGAGGAAACGATAAAAATCTTGCATGAGCCACCTTCGTTGACGGTCAGCATTCGTGGGTTCTGCCCCGGAAACATTTGCGCGCAATTTTCGAGGATTTGGTTGGTGTAGTAGATGCGGTCTGTCATTTTGGATAACTGAAGTGGAGGATGGGGAATTGTGTCGGTGGATTGGGGGAGTAAGCATTATAAACGGCTGAGAGTGGTGTGGGTACCATAATTACCCCGCATGTTCTGATTTCTGCTAATCGTTTCCCGTCTTACAATCTTATAACCTTGTTGTACAAGTCACACAAGCGTTGAAAGCGTGAACAGCACGTACCCATAGCAAGGGTTGCTTGCAGTTCCAAATTAATCCTTACACCCTCTCCACTGTCATATTATTTGTTTAAATTCGCGAATTATTTCGTTCGTGCAGGATACGTTAAAGTAACTTTCCCTCTTAGTTCGAGTGAGTTGGCAGTAGTTCTAACTAAATAGAAATACCAGGTTTACTAACTGCAACGGCTGATAAGATCCCGGCTCCCGAGTTCAGCGATCCAATATGGTAGTGCTCACGAATTTCTTTCCTATGTTCTCTGAAACACCGGTATATCACACAGTGTCGTAGTAGATGGTTGCTCCTGTCGGTAATGTTACATCGATAATGATTGCGGATAAGCAGGGCTGGAATATCCATGTGTAAGACTACCGGTATCGACAGTACAGTTGATCCTTGGCAGCAGTAGGATCTAAACATCTGCAGAAGCGATAGGTAAACGTCGCATTTAAAACCTAAATGCTGATAGTCAGTCGATGCCTCGTCGGAGAAGACAGTTAAACAGGAGTTTTGCCTCGGGCTTTCAGCTCTGGCTGACAAAATCTCACTCTCTCCTCTTTTTGAAGGAAGTCAGAAATTTTCAGAACTGTTGCAAAGATTGCAGCTGTGATACTTTACGGCCTGCGCTTTGGAGAGGGTTCAGCCAATCGGAACGCGAGAACTGATTTAAACCCTAACCCAACCTCGTCACTCAATAGCACTCACTCGAATACAGTAGTCGAAGTTGTGCAATAAAAGAACTTCGACTTCGACTTCATGGATGAAGCGGTGATAATCTACTTGCGGGAGAGTTAACGTTTCTTCATACCAGATTACGACATTAATACTTCAAGCCCATCGTCTCTATCTCATTCCCTGCGAGGTTCGTTGGTGATCTATTGATCATTTAATCGAGAACTCCTGTTAAGTCAAAATAACCTTGGGAGCAATTCAGCTATTCCGTAAACTGTTCAAAGCTCCAGAGCTCAACTGTACAAGTAGTTATGTGCCTTAGCTTTCATGATGATGAAAGCTTCATTCTATGGCAACCGAAACTCCAGCTATCACCGGGTATTACACTCCATTTCAAAAGATTTTCAACACCACAGCCTTCCTTCCCACTCAAGAACATATTCGCTATATATATTTGTGGATAAATGGCGAGATTCCGAGGTTGATGGAGTACAAAGTGTTGGCACGGGATTTGGCCTGATTGCTTGTGTGGCGTTCGGGGGCTTACAGACCCCATCGGCCTAAGGCTGCGGGCATGAGGCCGGTGGCTTGCGGCCCCCATGGGCCACTGCCCGCCCCTATGCTGAGGAGGAGATCTAGCCCCGGGAGTGATGCTCGGCATCAGTCTCCGATGTGATACTAGGTTTCACCGAGTACGCCTTCTTCTTTCCCATATATATTTGCCTGCCTTTCTCTCTTTTGCCCTTTAGACAATCACTTTTGTACGATAGTCAATTCAATATCTCTATTCGTACTCGATTGATCTCAACACAAAGATAGCGAAAAGTGGATTCATTCCAAAATATGCTATTCTCAAGCCAGAAATTACTCATACTCATCTACATCAGTCTATAGCCTGGGAGATTTCGTCAACCTATAGATTGGCGGTGTATTTGCGAACGCTTCTGCACTATTAGATCGCTAACGTAAATGGCACATACAGAACCTTCGGCGTAGACTTTATCCGATGTATGTGAATTGTAAGCGATCGTGTCAGAAACTACCAGGTCTACAAGGAAGGCTAGATGACGATGGAATCAAAACCTTAAGCAGAAAGAGTAACACTATATGTCAGCTGGGGTATGTCTTTGCCTAGTGTTTGGGAAAGGATTGGCTGCCTTCCTGAAATCGTAAATACGGTTTCAGAGACTCCAGGATACAAACACCATGATTCTACGAGTCGGAATACAGGTGTAAAATTGAAATTTGTGACAGTGTGTAGTCCGCTAGCCCAATCTTGGAAAAGTTAGTACATAATACTTTCTCAGACGCTTGCGGTAATCTAGGCTGTAGCTGAAGGGAGTCAGTCAAGTATAGGGGATTTACTGCACTCTCGCAGACTTTGAGATCGTAGCGGGGAGGAGGAGAAAGCACGTTAGACTGACGTTGGAAAGTTAGAGTTTAGCTCAATCCATGGGTTTTCTCAAATGTCCAAGAAGCTTCCCCAAAATACGCCGGGTCTGTTTTATTCAATATACACAGCAAGGTATAGAACCATGATGTACCTAGCGCCCCCGAAAATAGAATGCGCGTTTCTGTGAGTCCCGTTTGCAGATCCTGCGAACAATTAGGACTACTACCGTACTTTCATATAGAGTGCAATAAAATAAGGAACATCTCGACTGTGCCGTTTGTGTTTGACTTGCAGGATGAGATGGAGACGAGCCATCAGGAATTATTTTCCGCAGATTCAAGATTTCTAGGGACAAGAGAAGACCACGAAGGCGAGTCGGTCATCGACTTGACTTTGCCGAACCGACCGATAATGTAATGGACCATACTGGCGGATGACCATGCCACCGGATCCGACCACGAGGTCATAGAATGGGAGGTGGAAGCGAACCGGCAGGAGGAGGCGGATCACAAGAGGGTAGTAGGGTCGAACGTAGCTGCAATGACGGAGAAGGACTTGGAACCAGCAGAGAAGTAATGGAGGGAATTAGCGAAGGAGAGGGCTCACTGGATGCAGAGTGCGCAGAAGACAAGGTGGAGCAGGAGACCACATGGTGTCAAGAATCAATGAACAGCGTTCTCAACACCGCGGCAAAGAAGATCAAAATCTGAGCCAAATCAAAGAGATGGCGGAACGTTGACATCAAAGAAACAAGAAGAGCGGCCGGAACAGAAGAAAGAAGACAGAAATCAGAGAGGGTCGCCAGGGCCAAAGCAAAGCTCCCGAAGTCGATTCGGCAATTCACGAGGTAAATGAGGAGTGATGAAGTGCAGAACCTCCGGGGAGCCGAGTTTTGGAGGGCAGCACAATACGCCAACTGTCGGGCGGGCACGACTGTGGAGCCCTCAATGGACCCAGAAGGCAAGCAGGCAAACATAGCCACCGGGAAAGAGGAGATGCTGAAAAGGTGAATCATTCCCCCCGAACGACAACGACAAGTAATACGAGTTACCCCAAGCGGCAAGGGCACACACGCCCGTCACCAAGCAAGCAGTCGAGCAAGCCTTACACTCTCGATCAGTGAACAAAGCACGGGCCATCGACAAGCTGTCGTTTGGCGGCATCCTGTCAGTCTGGAAGTGGGATGAAGAGAGGATCGTGAGGCTGACGAGGTTGCCCATTGACATGGGAAGGCACCCAGCTGTATGGATGCAGGCGAGCGGGGTGGTGATTAGCAATCATTGCAAAGACAACTATACAAAGCTGAAGGCCTACCGCTGGATATCGCTGCTTAGCTGCATGGGAAAAGTGGTCGAAAATGGTGTCTCTGAACAGCTGTCAGAATAGGCTGAAAGAAGAGGGCTACTTAGTGACAGACAATTTGCAAGCAGGAAAGGGCGGTAAGCCATCGATGCGGTGTCCATCATAGTCGACAGATCTCATGCAGCCCGGATGAATGGCCACATAACTGGAGTGCTTCTTATGGACATTGAGGCAGCCTTCCCAAGCATGGCAAAAGGAAGGCTAGTCAACTTAATAAAGGTCAGGCAAATGGATGGAGACCTTGTACAATGGACAGAGAACTTTCTCTGAGAAAGAATGATGGGGATGATAATCAGAGGCAATGCCATTGAATGATACCCAGCAGATGCAGGGGTTCCACAGGGCTCACCTGTGTCACCCATCCTCTTTCCGATATACAGCTCAGGAATGATCAAATCGGTCAAAGTGTATGCATCAACAGCCGAATGGCAATCCTTCGTGGATGACCTCGGCTGGGTGCGAACTGGAGGCAATGTCTACCAGGTCGTCATGATAGTCGGGAATGGGTAGCGAAGAGCATCGAGTGGGCAAGCTGACGAGGGCTACAGTTTGACACTGCAAAAATGGAGGCGGCGCTATTCACACTCAGACAAGGCCACAAATTACACCTCTGGCCAAAACTGCCAGCATAGATATGGGTCGGAGACAGGTTGATACAGTTCAACAGACAGGCGACATGTTAGCTCGGCCTCTGAATGAATGAGCACCTGACGCTCCAGGAGCACCTCACCTGGTGCATGAGGAATGCCAGGGCAGCAGAAGCTAGACTCCAAACCCACACAAAGACGTACGGGGTAGTACCAGATAGTGTAAGGGCCGTCAAGGTGGCATGCACCCAGACTGGAGCACCATATGGCAGTGAACTTTGGTGGGATCCAAATAAAGGAGGCAGGCGAGACAACCTCCCGCTTCACCTCACTCGACAAGCCAGATCTATCCCGGACACGCTACCCACGACCCCACCGCGGGCATTAATGAGACTCCTGGTTTACACCAGCACTGGTAATAGTGGAATCCAGACAGCAGCGTTTTCGCAGCGAGGTTAGCAAACGTGTGCAGCCAGAAACCAAGGAACCTACACCAAAACCCCTCTTCCGGGACTCCGGGATGCAGCGCAGTGAAGAAAGAGCACGAGGATGCCTGGACGACTTCAGGCATTAGCTGGCTGGCCCCAGGCGAAGAATCAGTGGTCAGAACCGTTGAACTGGACAACGCCACCGCAGCCAAGTGAGCCGCGCAGTGCTGGGGAAGACAGACACAGGCCAAAGTTGGAGCGGTAGTCTGGATGTGGTGGACACATCGATCGCGCTCAGATGATGGCCAAGTGGGAGCCGCAGCAGTATGCAAGGACAGAGAAGAGTGGAGGTCCCGCCGCAGCTATCTGGGCACTAGCGGAATGCAGGTCATTGGTGCCAGAGTAAGGGTGATCAGATTCGCGCTCGAGGTGACGATCGAGAAGACAGAAACACTGCCAAGATATGGGGTGAAGATGGCAGTGGTCTTTAGGGATTCATAAGCTGCCATTTGCTGGACGGCACATCCGGAGCCAAGCTCTGGACAGCGGCTAGCAAGACGGATCAATGGAAGGGCGCAGACTCTCCTCGCCCAGGGTATCAAAACGGAGAACCACTGGGTCCCGGGACACTCCACTATCCGCGGGAGCGAAGAAGTAGACCCCAAGGCAAACGTAACCCGCAATGTTAGGGGGGACATGGAGATGGAGCGGCTGTACACCTCAGGCTCATATCTGGTCAGACAGATATACGAGGAAAGGTCAGCAGCCAAAGGGAAGTGGCAGCCGACAAGTGTAGCAGGCACTTTGGCTACATCCTCTTAGGCAAGGCAGGGGTAAAAATTTCTATCCCAATAACAACTGAGAAATCGCTGGCCGCCAGGTTCTACAGACTTTAGTCAGGGTATGCACCCACTGCAGTCTACCTAAAACGGTGTGGGCATTGAGATGACAACGCATCCTGGTCGTGCGGCTGCCAAGGTAGGACGGTGGCCCAGCCACGGGAACACTTCTTCCGCCACTGCAGCTGGTGGAGAGACAAGTAAAAAACACCCTCGAAGGTGGTGGGAATGACAACAGGCTCGAAAGCGGGCAGATGCCAACATGTGCTGTCATCAGGGGTGTGTTGCAGAGACCAATGTGATAAAGCGGTGGTGGACTTCCTGGAGGCTACTGAAGTCGGGAAGTTGCTGCCCAAATGAATGGAGGGATGCACCGGGAACAGAGGTTGACTCAAGTGCGGGGAGCGACGGCAGGGGGCATATATCTTTCATTTTTCTTTTCTTTTCTTTCTGTTCTGGTCTGTCTTGGAGCTTTCATTTTTCAGCGGGGATGAAGGTTAGCGGTGGGGAGCCCCGCCATCTAGCCCCCTAGCGCGGAGGCGGAGGGGAGATCAGGTCCCGTCATAGTCTATTCAGAGTGCATACAGTATGAATACACAACAACAACAACAACTATGTGTTCCACCGTTCAATAGCGGCATTTCTCCTTTCTTTACAAACATTGGACTTCATAGTGAGGGAACTATGCTAGCTAATAACTAAATCAAAAGAATCCCACCCCAACGTGATGAAACACCAAAGATTCCCCCGAAACAAGTTCCCACTTCAGGCATATGTCTCACACAACCTTGCCCCGGCACTAGCAAGACACCGGCCAAAAAGCCAAGATTGCCAGACTCATGCCAGGGTGCATGTCACCCCGGAAATTTTAGGATGTTTCTTTATTCCAGTTCTTGGCTATACACCCTAGCCAATCATCTCCGACGGTGCTATAAGTGCCATCTTTATTTAAGGTGTGACACCTGAGTGCATTGTACAATTTACATACCTGGGCTGCATATCTTTATATGGTGCTTTATTCATAACATTTGTAACTGACTATCTCCTGTTTTCCGATTCTGAAATAGTTCCTTGACCGACCATAAACTGTCAAATAGAAGTTCATGATATTACAGTAATCAGTTATTGGACTCTTCCCTGGGTACTATGCCTCTGACCCGCGAAATCGAAGTTAAAAGACATTCTGGTATTCCTTCATGGACCCAAGGTGTATGGGTTAGTGTTTCAAATTAGATCTTACGTTGTTGCTGTTTCTTTATATTGAATCGACTCTAACTAGAGTATGGCAAAAACTGATTCCCCTCTGACTCCGGGCGAGCCAGCTAGATGGCGGAGTTCCCTACCCAGTACCCAATCCAAAAATTTCACCCCCTCCCCTCTTCCACCCCACATACCTTATGGCACCATATTCCAGTCTTCCCACAGAAATGTAACTGTTCAAATCCAGTGTTGCATTGGCCAAGTGCAGGGTGCAATATGATGTGATGGCAGAGGAATACCCCAACTATGCTCCGTGAGAAGTACTGTGCAGTTTGACATCCCTACAGATCTTGCTCTTTGAGTTGGCTGATGTGTCCTTGGGAACTACTCATACTGGTGCTTGTGTGTCTGAGAAGCAGGTCTTCCTAACCTCTCTGACTGTCATGTAATGGAGCGTGCTGTCCTCAGAAATACTCTTCATTGAACTGCTGCGCTTTCACACACTAGTTATCCTCATCAGGATGTTGTAAATTGTCAAAACTAGCATGAAACAACGGAAAAGAACGGGAGTGTCCACACAAGGTGAACAACCTGTTGGTGTCCCTGCTGAGTGGTATCACGCGATGCAAAGATGAGATAAATGCCCCAAAAGGTGAGCAGACGCACCAGGTATGCGAAAATGAAGCCAAAGTAAAATTGCAACCCCCTCAAAAAATGGGATGTCTTGGCCACACCAGGCGGTGAGGTGTGTTGTCGAAGGTGTGTATTAGTTCTTACATTCTGATTGGCTGAATTTAGCTCACTGATCATATATTATCACCACTGAAATATTGTTCTATTATCTACATTGAAAACGTTATTCACCAAAAGGAGATTGCTAATAAGAGCACATTAAATGAATACTATTTTCAAGACTGCAAATAGCTGGGACTTTGACAAACGTTCAGTACTGACAAACCGTACACCTTACAACTATGACGGAGAGTGAAAACATAAAACTGCACTGTTCGGCACGAACTATTATTAATCTTACTTTGAAGAGCTCACAGGACCAGCGGGCATTGGCTGTCATCCCAAATGCCCAGAGAGATTAGCAACTGAAACTCTCCACTCATTATCCGCAGCCGTAAAGTCAAGCTCTGTCACCGCTATCGCTAGGTCCTCCATTCAAACTTCAGTTAATTTTCAAAGCGAAGTCGAAAATCGTCTCCATACTATCTTGCAATGCCTCATATTCGTTTTTGAGCTTCTCAATCCTATGAAGAGATTCCTATTCCCCGATATATTCTGACCGGGTCTATCTCAGCATCCTTTGTGACGGCGAACTCCTATTTGAGTTGTAGTTCCTAGACAAGGGTCGCGTTCGCCACTTTCAGCTCGTCTCGAGAACGATTTTAATCTGTTCGGCCTGTAGCTCATCGACGAGCTTCTAAAGTACGGCCACCTCGGTTTTGAACTCCGAAAAGCTTACCCACGAAATAGGCGGTCTTAGCATTAGCCGGTCTTAGCATTAGCCGGTCATCGCCTCAGCCTGTCATCGCCTCTTGTAGCTCGTTGAACGCCGGCACAGGGGATTTGAAGATGGACATCTCCGACAATGAGGCAGTCTATTGAGCAATTAGTGAGTGAAGAAAGGCACGAGTGGGCAGAGAGGGATAACCCCAGGGTTCCGTAATCATCAACATCTGCATCGTGAATCACACTAACCGAAGCATCGGGATTTATCGAATCGACGTGTGTTTTTCGCGGGAAGCGGAGTTTTCCGTGACGAGGAATATGTACCGGCGTTACAATCATGAGGAAAAACTCTAAATTAGCGGAATATACCCAATCCATGAGAATCTGCAGGAAACACGGTAGTATCAGGTGGTGTACTGGTATTCTCATTCGCGAATTCTGGGTGAGCGGGGCGTCGGAATTTATTGAATCCATCCATCTCTGTAGCACAATTGAGGTGGAGATGTATATTATCCTCTTCCTTCACCACGATGTACAAAATATCGAATTCTATCCATTTCATTAATATTATAGCTGGAAAGTCGGCATTTCCATTGGCCTTCCTAGTAGCAAAATTCATCTTACCCATCAACATCCGTAGCAATAGCGAGTCGACAATGGTACCATCATCTACCACCTTAACCTTGACCTCCTAAGTAGCCTAACAAAGCTACACAATCACTCCCCATAGCAGGAATCAAGCCGGTAGCCAAGTCGGTATTGCCGCTCTCCTCGAAAGAAGCGGAATCTATCGATTTGACAAGTTTTTGGAGCAACGAGTTACAGTAGTATCGGAGTTCCCGTTGAATCCCAAAATAGCAGAATCCATCGATACGTCTTCACAATAAGAAGATTCTATAAATAGTCAATAGTGGGGAGTTAACTGGGAAGCACACATACCATATCATATCATCGTCGGTGGTATCATAGTTGTTGAGCACGATGGCGGGCATAGCTTTTGGTAACAGAGGATGGAGAGGGTAGAGGGAAGAGAGATGGAAGGAAAAATGACGGACTGGGTGTGTTAAGCCCCATTCGCGGATCACCCCATCCGCAGATGGGGCAAATCCGTGAATACAGTGAAGCTTCGGTGTGGGAGAACCCCACCAACCACCAACCACACTACAGCAACCACCACACCACAACAACCACCACTCATTCAAACTAGTCTACCATCATCATCACCATAATGGTGGTTTTTATTCCGTAGTTTGGCCTATATATCAGATTGGCTGCCATCGCCATTACCATACCACCGTTTATATTTTATATTTTATTTTAGCATTAAGTTCAGGCTTGCTGCATGTGATAGGAGGTGTACAAACAATATAGCGGCGGTGGTGGTGGTGGGAGCGGGCAGACGGAGTATCTATCTGTCGTCACGGATACCTACCTCCCTGTTGGCGGATTCCGTGTCCCGTTCAGGGATCACACCAAACAACACCTGATCCGCGGATGGGATGGATCCGTGAATGGAGTTTGACAGGTGCGGTGGTTGGTAGGAAGGTAGGGAGAGGACGAAGTGTATGCCGGAATTGTTTCTCGTCGGTAAGTTCGGATCAGGTGCTTGCGGTGTAGCAAGAAAGTCTCGGAGATAATAAAATGTGCCACCAAAAACAGTACACATGCTCCGTTAGATCGCGCCAGGGATTTTTCGTCGATATTAGTGAAAGCACTGCGAATGAGAGCGAGTACCAGCACATCCAACCAAGGCACCTCATGTGATCGAGGCAAGTATCTAAATTTTTCTCGCCAAAGTTTACCGATTTGAGTAACAACCCGTAAAGTGGTCGAAAATGACAAGCAACGGTCGGGCCATAGATTAGGAGGGATAAAAATATGCATCTGTCCTCAGTAGTATAGTGGTTAGTATTTCCGCCTGTCAATCTGCATCGCGGGAGACCAGGGTTCAATTCCCTGCTGGGGAGTCATTTTGCACTTCTTAGGGTGAAGATATCGGAGTGTATTAAAAAATTTTGTGGAGGTGGTTGTCTTCTTGGGTAGTAAGCAGTTTCGTACTCCCTTGGCAGGATCCTGGTAAATTAGAGAAGATCTTAATATGAATCCATCTCCGGGGTTTTAGCGGTAACTTAGGGACGGTACATAATATAATAGCCACTTCAGGTTATGGTGTCGGTAGTATTTACTGAGGTAATTACTAAGGCGGGAGGCCTCCAGTGTGTGCACTTTGCAGTATCCCATGCCAGCCACATATAATCTCCAGCCTCCAGAACACTTATAGACAGTATATACTCATTGTAGTTAACAGCTAGCTCTAAGAAGACTGCCCCACACACCGCACAACCAATGATTCCACCAGTCCGGACGGACTCGGTCTGGGGTGGGGCTCAGTACGGTCCGGTCCAACGGTTAGGTTGGACTGGACCGAGCGCAAGACTGGCAGTCTGGGACTGGACGGGTTTGGTCTGGACCAGTTCGCACACGCTTGCAATTTCGACATTGTTTCTTAGTCAAGTACCACTGAAAACATGACTCATCCTCACATTTATCACCACACACCTCTGGATACCCACTCTGGGTGAAATTATGACAGTTCTGTCTGTATATTTGGTGCCATCGAGACATATTTCCCCATTAAATGACCAATACAGTGAAAAAATACCCTAAACCGGGACGCTGTGCTGGACTGGTGCAAATCAGTCCAGGCCAGTTCAGTCCAGGTCCAGAAAAAGTGGGGATTGGTCCGATCCCGGTCCAAAAATTACTCTGACTGGATTGGACTGGACTTGGACGGACCCGGTCTGGACTGGTCCAATGCTGGACTGGTGGAATCATTGCGCACAACGTTCTAAGCATGCTCATTATTTCTTAATGGTTAATCGTTGTTGGATGCCCTGCACAAGATCATTTCAACACAAAAATCCATGACCGTGTGCAACATTGTTGAGAAGCAGGAGTTGTATTTACGCACACTTTGGTGTGAACTAACAATCAATCAATTCCACAATTAAAGATCTCACATAAACAGAGGGTAACGTTGCTGGTAATATTCAACTCATCCCACAACAAAATAGCAAACTAAATTCTCCATCGATCATCTGTAGCCGTCATGACTATCTCATCAACCCTATTAGAATTTCTCGTTCAATACTTCTCGATAGTCAATGCAATATCCACAATCGACTTGAAACTATCCCCTATCCCACAATACCTCATTTTTCTTTCAATCTCTGCATCCCTTTTGGCTAGCAACACTCCTTCGAATGGAAGCCAATAATTCCAACCGTCTAGGGACGGAACTGTGTAGATTAGGATGGTCTCAGTCGATTCCAGTCTAGTTCCGCAATTTCCTTTGCTGGGGGGTACGAGGCGGCCGCCTGCAAAGGATTTCCAAAGATGCCACTCTGTACATTCACATCTGCGCCTCTACCGAGCAATAACTCCACAATCTCTCTTTTGCCGCTCACCGCAGCGGCCAGTAGTTCACACCCATAAAATCTGTCAGGTTGTGCCCATGACTGCTCCCTTGCCCAACAGTAATTCCACAATTATTTTTTACCGCAATTAGCTGCTGCCTGCAAGGTAGATGGCTGCGTTGGCAGATTCACATGTGCTTCACAATCTCGTAAGAATTTCACAAGATCTTGTGTATCGTGAAATATATGGTGATATATGGCGGCAGTCAATGCACTTCCACCCGCCGCATTTACGTCTGCTCCTCTCTTTACAAGTAGTTCGGCTATATCCTTGGAGGCTGCGTAATATAATGCCGTGCAACCTGTCTTATCGCGCTCGTCCACAGAGAATGCTTGATTGCACAAATGCTCTATTGCTATCGGTGAACTCATTCGGGTGAAATGGTGCGTAGCAAATCGGTCGGCTGGAAAATTTTGAGCGCCTTGGTGTTCTTTTTCGAGATAATGTAACAAATGGTGAAATTTAAAAACCATGGCTTGGATTGCAGGAGAGTAGTTTGTGTTTGCAACAAGCTCCAAGGTCTAGAACCGAACCGAGTTATTCTCGGAGAATCCAATAGGGATGTGAAGAAATGGTCCGAATTTGAAAAATCGAGAATGAGCATGATCAATTCGGCGTTGAGATCTTTAAGGGCACGGAAATGGTTGTCCCAAAATTTCGGGGCATACCAAACAAAGCTGTTGTTGTTGTTTATTCATACTGTATGCACTCTAATTAGAGTATGACAGGACCTAAAAAACCCCCTCCGCCTCCGGGCAAGCCGGCTAGATGGCGGAGCTCCCCCCCACTACCCTTCATCCCCACTGATATATATGAAAGTTGAAAGATAGACAAAAAGCAAAACTAACCCAAACACAAAGAGGGAAAAGGAATGAAACAAAAGGATCCACTATAACCCCCATCGCCGCCTCCTCGCACCTGAGCCGGCCTCTGCACCTCCTCCATACAGTCATTGATTTGGGAGGGGAATTTCCCGAGGTCAGTAGCCGCTAGGAAGTCCATCACCACTTGGTCTCACACTTCTATGGAAAACAGCTCAGAGATCTGCACGTGTCTGCATCTGCCCGCTTTCCAGCCCATCGCTTTTCCTTAAGCCTTCATTGGTGTCTGTTCCTGGTCTCTCCACCGGCTGCAGTGGCGGAAGAGGTGTATGTGCGTCTGGGCCGCCGTCCTGCCTCCACCGCCGGACCACCGGCATTTGTTGTCCTCTCGGTGGCCAATCTGTTTCAGGTAGACTCCAGTTGGTCGATGCCCACGCTGTAGTCTGTAGAACCTGGTTGCCAGCGACTTCACACTTGTCATCGAAACAGGTCTCTCAGTCCCAGTCTTGCCTTTGAGTCAGCAGCTGAAGCGCATGCTGCTCTTGTCGGCCTCCCACTCTGCCTTGGCTCCTAACCTACCCTCACCGATGCGTCTAACTTCATTTGAGGCCGAGGTGAATGGCCGCTCAATCGCCGTGCTTCCGTGCATGTCGTGGGCGATGATCGCCTTGCGGTCTGCTTCCTTGTTTCCGGGGATGCCGGAGTATCCTGGGACCCAGTGAATTTCTGTTGAGATGCTGTGGGCGAGGAGGGCCTGTGGTCCCTGATTAATGCGCCTCGCCAATCCCAGCCCCAGGACCAGCTCAAGGTGTGCCGTTCGTCGAATTGCGGTATGTCAGTCACGGAAGAGTGCTAACATTTTCACTCAGTGCTCTTGCAGTCTTTCTCTTCTTATGACCGTCTCCCCGAGCGCTCGTCCAATCGCCCACAGCAAGGTATCGAAAACCACCATACGTCCAGTGCTGAGATGACGGTGGTGATTCCTCCATTCATTACCGTCCTTGCACACCGCTGCTGGTCCCACTCCGCCGTCGTCAGAGCGTGACCCGTCTGCCCAACACATCCAGACTTCCACTCCGAGTTTCGCTTTCTTCTCTCCTGCCCAGGGATGCACTGCACTTCTGGCTGTGCATTTGTCATCCAATATCTCAGTTTCAACCACTGGTTGTTCGCCCGGAGATGGCCGGCTCATGCATTGGATTGTCCGGCCGTGTTCGTGTTCGGTCTCACATCAGCAAAAAACATGTCCGTCCGGGCGGAATGGCTCCGTCAGACTGGACGCGCTCCATCAGAGCCGTCAGAGACACCTCGGTGGCGGATTACTCCGTGCCCGGCGTCAATACCACGGGTCGCGTTGCATATCGCCCTCCGATCGCCGTTTCGCCGTTTCGCCGTTTCTTCTCACTCTGTCGGTCTCCTATTTTAAACAAACACTCTGGCGTTGTGGCCAACTGTGACCATACGTCGGAATGGGTTCATTGGGTACACGCTTGCATCGGGATTGCAATGCAGACCCCGCAGTAGAAAGACATCATCGCATTATACGAAGGGATTGCAATGCAGACCCCGGAGTAGAGAGCCATCATCGCATTATACGAAATACACACTCTATCTTTCCCATCTTTTGATCTCACTCGCTCTTTCCACGATTTCGTGGATCCACGCAATTGCGTGAATCCTCGCGGCCGGGTTGTATCATAACTTCTCACCCTCATCCTATGCTCCTCGAGCCAGGTTGACTCTTCATCATGGCATGGAGAGATAGAGAGGGATGACTTAACTTCGTGTTCTTAGGTGATGGTAGAGGAGATGGGACAAATCATCATGAGAAACTGGGACTTAAGAGAATTTCGTGTGCGAGTCAATTTACCATCCCCGATACAGCAGGTACGAGTCCCGATCCGGCGTGCAATAACACCGATACAAGGTCTACCCAACCCAATCAGGCAAGTCGTACCCATTATTTCTCATATCCGCTCGTATCCTCCACATTGTTCTCATCTTCATCCCCCATCTCTCTCTTTCTCATCCACATCTCAATCATCATCGCAGAACACAAAGTTAAGTCATCCCTCTGTATCTCTCCATGGCATGATCATGAGTTGACACCGAGTACAGCATACACCGAGTACAGCATACACCGAGTACAGTATCCACCCAAGATTGTTTGTCTTCCCTTCATTCTCATGATTACGAGTTGACCCCTGAATCTCGCGTCAGCTTCCAACGTGCCTCCCTACACGATCGACCGCCATCAGCCAGCTCTCTTTGAGAGCTCAAAAGTAAAGTCACCTTGTCACATTCCCACGGTGGCGAGTTAACTAACTGATGAATAGAGTCTCAGCACCGGGCCCACCGTCCATCGACCGCCTCCAAGTACTCGTCCAATCTCACTCGATCACGGCCCTCAAGTGTATATCCAAAGTCGCTCGATTACGGCCTCCAATTCCGCACAATCACGGCCTCTAAGTGCATCTCCAAACTCGCTCAATAACAGCCTCCGAGTGTATAACCAAACTCGCTCGATTACGGCCTCCAAGTTTGCACGATCATGGCTTCTAAGTCCGTCTCTGAGTTCACTTGATCCTGGCCTCCAAGTGCACCTCTGAGTTCACTCGATCTCGGCCTCAAAGTGCAATTCTCAACTCGCTCAATCTCAGCCTCTCAGTACATCGTTAATGAGCGACGGCAGGTGCACGGAGATACAGGGGTAACGGAGGTGAACGTTCACTCGATCGTCATTTTCAGGCGCACCTTGAATTGCTGACAATCACCGCGTGCTGCCAGTCCAGATAAACCGTGTGTAGATAGGTAGCCATATAGATACATAGATACATAGATGAGAATACCAACTGAATGCATAAGTTTTGAAAATCGTTGAACAATAAGTAGTAGCTATGATTTCCAGGTGCACCAGCAGCATTTCCAAAGAAGTGGCGGCCAGAGAAAAAACGGCTTCAGCATAACTGTAGCCACTGCAAAGAGTGTAACACACGTGTCGTTCTGATGGTGCGCATACGTCACCAAAACGTAAAGGAGGTACGTGTGCAACGCGACCCGTCGCCTGGGCGACGGGTAGCGAGTAATTCTCTGTCAGAGGGTACGAGGTTCCGTCAGAGCCGTCAGAGCCGTCCGGAACACCCGGGTGTTTCTGACGGAAACTAGGGTCGTTGCTGATGCAACAACTCGGTATACCGGCAAGCCGGATGAATGGTCTTCATCCCGCTTCTTCAGTCTGCTGCTGCATGCGTTTGGTAGTCCCGCTGTGAATCATTGTTGTCTTGAGTCTAAGATCACAGGTGCAGGTGTGAGCCCTGACTCCCTCATTGATGCCCCCCTTCAGGTTGTGGGCAGCGCTCCCAGGATGGACCTGGATTGCCAATTGAGGAGAAGTTGGAGATCGTCTCGCCTTCCTACTTCTCTGGGATCCAACCAGAGCTCGCTCCCATATAGTTTGACCACTGGGACAGTGGATACTGGGATAGCCCTCACGCTTGCTGGTACTACTCCGTATGACTCTGTGGGGGATCGGAGTCACGCTTCTGCTGCCCTGGCTTTCTTCATGAATAAGTTATGGTGCTCCTTGAACGTCAGGTGTGCGTCCAGTCGCATGCCCAGCGAGCGCGTCACCTGATTCTTGAACCGTATGCACCCGTTGCCAACCATGATCTTCGCAGTCAGCATTGGCCAGAAGTGATTCTTGTGGCCTCGCCTGCGTGTAACTGGCGCCGCTTCCATCTTGGCCGTATCGAACGGTAGCCCTCGTCTACTTGCCCATTCGATGCTCTTTGCAGCGAATCGCTCCAGTGTCATGTCGACCTGATTGATATCATGTCCAGTCGCCAACCAGCCGGGATGGTCAACGAAAGATGAACCTTCCGCTGAGACGTACCCTTTGACCCACTGAATCAGTCACGAGGTGTAGCTCGCAAAGAGGATTTGTGTAACGGGTGAGCCCTGCGGGACCACTGGTTCCACTGGGTGAGTCTCTATAACATTGCCCTCGATCATCATTTGCACTGTTCAATCTGAGAGAAATCTGTCGGTCCATCGTATAAGGTCCCAATCCATTTGTTTGACCTTCATTCAGTTGACTAGTCTTCCTTTTGCCACGCTTGGGAAGGCTGCTAGAAAGTCCATGGGAAGCACGGCTGGTATGTGGCCATTTGTCCAGGCTGGATAAGCTCTGTCAACCATGATCGCTGCTGCGTTGATGGCTGACCGCCACGTTCTGCACCCGGATTGTCTGTTGCTCAGCAATCCTCTAAGCTCGGATTCTACTGACAATTCCTCCGCGACTGCTTATTCGGCTACTTGTCCCATGCAGCTAACCATGCATCTGGAGCGATATGCCTTGAACATCATATAGTTGTGTTTGCCAGGCTAGCGAATCACCGCCCCGCTCACCGGCTTCCATACCCCTGGGTGTCTTCCAGTGCGAATGGCCGCTTTCCTCAGCCCCACGATTCTCTGTTTACCCAACCTCTCGAGTAGCCGTATGGCGCCAACAGACAACATGTCTGGGCTAGGGTCTTTTCTAACTGATTTAGAGAGAATGGCTCTCTCAACTGCTTGCTCGGTGATGCATCTATGTGCGCTTCCCAGTGGGGTTAGCTCGTAGTGCAGGTCGTCATTTTTCGGGGGGACAGCCTGACGACTCTGCATCTCCTCTTTCTTTGTGGCTGTGTATGTTTGCTTGCCTTCTCTGGCCGTTGAGGCCTCCACAGGCATCCTCACTGGAGGGTTTGTGTATCGTGCGGCTCACCTCGCCCCCGCTCCGATCACATTGGCCAGGTAGTCACTACACATTCGGCTCACGGAACGGCGGATTGACTTCTGGAGCTCAGCCATCGCCCGGGCGGCTTCCACCGAATTCTGTGTTCTTCCTTCTTGACTTCTGCCTGGTTTTCTCTTCACATTGAGGTTGGCGTTCCACCACTACTTCAATATGGCGTTCCACCACCGCTTCGATTCGGCGTGGATCCTGATTATCTTTGCCGTGGCATTGAGAACGCTTCTCAATGCTACCTGACACCATGTAACCTCCTGTTCCACCTCATCTTCTGTCCATTTAACATCCAGATGAGCTCTCTTCATTGCTAGTTCTGCCCACAGCTTCTCCGCTCCCTCCGTATCATCCTCAGTCGTCGCAGCTAAGTTCCACCCTACCATTCACAGGTGATCCATTTCCTCTTGCCTGATTGCTTCAAAGTCCCACTCAATGACCTTGTGGTCAGAACCAGTGGCGTGGTCATCAGCCAGTATGAACCATTTTGTAATCGTTCCATTCGCTAATGTCAAGTCAATGACCGACTCCCACTCATGGTCCTCTCTTGTCCAGTGCTGTGTGGGCTGGCCATCATTCCCAACTTCCAGTCCGTTCTCGTCAATCACATCTTCCCAGACGGCGGTGTTCCACTGCCCTCGGCACTTGGGGTCCCACCGACGGTTGTGTCAGTTGGAATCTTCCCCGAGGACCGTTCCGCCGTGCCTACTGACTCTCGACCGACTCAACTCTAGTGTCAGCCTCTCTCCTGAATGCATCACCATTTGATCGTGAATATTGATAATCCTTGTTTTGTACTCGCCTCTCCTCCTGACATCGGTGACAATGACATCCTCGTTAGCTCTACTACTTGTATCTGAGCCCTCTTCAACCACCAGACCACTCCCATTGTGTATCGCTGTCGAAACTCTCATTCTTTTTCCTATCTCGTATGCCTAGCGGCTGATCTCTTCACCTCTGCTGTCCCTCGGTGGCTGCTGCAAGCACTCTGCATCCGCCTTACATCTGACCTCAGTATCCAGTGCCGCAATGGTCCACTCATACAACCTAGTGCAGATGTGCTAGTTCGCTCCCATCATTGGTAGCCGGGGCTCCTGTGTCAGTCTCAGTTCCAGTCGTGGCGGTAGTCGCACTCTTGGGCATCATATCATCCTCTGACTCCCCCGTTGGCTACTCTTCCGCTGCATCCACCAGTTCCGCCCTGCTTCCCCCCCCATATATTGCAGTTCCCTCAGGCCTAAGTCCACGCATCACTCTGTTTATCCCCGATCCATGTCAGTTGCTGCAATTGTGGATGCCCTCCCGGCTGGGTGAATTCCCCAACTCTGCCACGGCGCCTCGGCGGCTTCAGTCTTCTTTGCGCATGTTTTGCCAAACGCAATGCGATTCCCGTTGCAGCTGGGGCACTTCCCCAGCATATGACCAGAGAGTGATCGCAGCTTTTCTGTGCACCCCACCACATTGCAATTGTGGCCCGTTGTCCGGTGATGACCTGGGAAGTGGCCAAATGTGGGCTTGCTGCCGCACTTCTTTGCAGTGAGACCCCATCCACCGCAGAGCTCACATCCAGTGGCAGGGCCCGCATTCCCATATACTTCAACTCGGTACGACACTACCGCAGCCTTGATTCACTTCTTGACCAAGCGCCTTGCCACCTTCCTCCCCTTTACAACAAAAACAACCGATGATGCGGCAATTTCTCCGTTCTGCCTCCTCCCCATGATGGCGAGGTGGTTCGCCAGCCACCATACCTGTTTGGAGATTGTCACCCCCATGTTCCCCGTGTCAATTTCATTGCGCAACTTCTGCAGGCCTGCTGTTCCTTTTCCCCTGTACCGTACGAGAGGTTCGGCATGGATCTTCAGCCTCTGCCAGGTCTACGTTTCTTCAACATCAACGACTCCTTTGTTGACAGTCCCCGCTGCTGTGATCATGATGTCACGGTATCGCAAAGCCATCACCGCTGTCGCATTCTGGCGTGTGAGTCCAGTGATCGCGCCCTTGGTGTGCCTTCTTGCGTTCATGGTCCTGATGTGCGCCGGGGCCTGCTGGTGGAAAAGCGCTCTGTTGATTGCAGACTCAATTTCTGGTCCATCGTATTGGGGGGTGGCACGCACTTGTCTCTCCATAGGATGAGGCATCTCTCTGTCGTGCTCAATCACGTCATTGGGGTGGGGCCGGTGCCGCCTGGCGCCCACTGCCTCTCATGGTGAGGTTGGACAGACTCCCACGTTCTGCCCGGAATAGGTGTTGGCTTAGGAATAGGTTTGGGTTCGTGTTGTGGTTCAGGCTGCAGTGTAAGTTTCAGTTTGGGTTTGGGTTTTTGCTGCAGCTGCAGCAGCTGGCGCTTCTCTGGTTCTCCCCCCTGCATTGCGCCAGCATGCTGTAAGGCCTCTAGGCTTGCCCCATCCTGACTAGCGGTCACGTCTCTTCCTTCCTTTCTCGCATCCTGGGACAGTGCCACTTCGTGTACTCTAGCTTTGGCCAGCACCCCTGCACCCATGTCCGCGATGCCCGTCCCCCGTAGTACATTGTCCTTGTGGCACTCCTCCCACTGCGTCTCCCTATCCTCCAGCCATCCTCTCAGGGCAAGCCATTGGGCATCTTCATGCGCCGCATGCCTTGAATGCATTCTAGCCATCCTATAGATCGTGTTGTGCAGCTGAGTCACCTTGTGCACCTGGTTCCCCACTGTTCACTCCATTCTACACCTCCAGGCTACCAGTGCGCTCTCTGGCTCCGAGGTCTTGTTGTGCAGTCTTTTCCCGATTGTGTCATCCTCCCGCTGCTCACTTGCAGCCAAGAAGATCACGTGCGTTGTGTTTCTCGTCCTTTGGACAACCGCGCCACTGGCCAAACCTGCCTCCGCCATGACCATATCTCTCTCAACTGTGGGTTTCTCAATCGTTACTCCAATATAACCATTGCCCTCTGGGGTCGGAATTGTGGTTGATTTGCGTCACGTCGCGTCACTCTTTTTCGGCATCTTTCCATCATCCAGGGGGGCTGGAAGTGTCGATCTAGGGTCAGTTCGACGCGGGAAATCAAATGACGCTGTCCGTATGTCGCTCTCTGTCAGGGTTGCTGAGTTATTTCGATGTTACAGATTCTGATCTTCGTCAAGACTTTCCACAACTTCACTCAATTGCGTGGATTTCTGTGCGTGTTCTTCAGTGCTGACGCGCCGACTCTCTTGCGACAGTCCAGCTGAGATGGGAGTCTCGCTCCGGGGTCAATTTGACGTTAGAAAACGATCACTGCTGTCAATGTTTTGTTTACTGTCGTGGTCGTTGACTTGATTCGTTGTTGTAGTTTTGCCAAGTCACGCTTAGGCAAATCTTTATTAAACAAAGCCTGGGTAAGTGGGATTTTCAGAATTACTGATACCATCCCCATACTTAGCTGCTCCGCATAGCAACATGAGTATGATACACTGCCGTGCTATCTCCTCATGGGCGAGGTCCTAGTATATGCACATACCAGCTTCAGTAGATTGATTTTCCCTATGAAGAAAGAATTCTTGTATCGAACATTGCGCCAATAGAAGTGAGTAAGCTGGACCGTAAACGCCAATTATGGTGTCTGGAACGACTAGGTTGCCACATGCATCCAGAATTGTTTCGGCCTTCGATACCATTGAGAACAGCACGTAAGAACACTATGCATCTTTCTCTAGCGCAACAGCAAAGTGCAGTTCATTCAGTTCAAGGGGTCTAGTGGCATATACTGTCCACATAAGAACCCTTCTGGCCGATTCCCTCTGAGGCTTTGGCTTTCGTTGAATGAGTTCAATAATTCTTTCGTATGTTTGGTTCAAACCTTCTGGCAGAGTTTCCAAAGCCTTCTTAATACTGTGATTCGAATTCTGCGAACATATGTGCTGCAGCTGGAAATCGACTCACAGAAACCTGCGGTAGTTAGCCGATATCAACTTCAGCTATCGAGGGAAGCATGTTGGCGTACTACCTCCTCCTGCTTTTCCGCTCAATGCGGTAAGAATCTTGTCTCAGTGATGAACCCCTAATCCTCAGCGCATTATTTCCGAGCCGTTGGTCAAACTCAGCCGTGACGTATTGTTTGATATCTGAATCCACCTTTCTTGCCATAATTTCTAATGCGGGAAAAGTTTTGAATGCGCGAGAGATATCCGGAACTTTGCGACTAGAGATGAAAAACTTGACTACTCCACGGTTTGGATTGGTATTTCGATGCATAATAATCCCATGAAGAATATCCAACAGGTCCCTCAATTGATCGTCCGTGCATTCGTCCAGAGCATCTAAGACAAAAAATACCACCTCACAGTATTTTGCTATATCCATGAACAGGTCTTGTAGTTCGGTGTATCCTGGTTCGCTATTGTTGCGAGTGTGCTTATTATGCGTGATTCCAACTCAGTCGGGAGGCTATCCATTCTCGAGTCTAGTTGTTTTTTTGCAGTTCTGATGTACCTAGTTACTCCTAGGGATTGTTTGTAGTTGCAATACAAAAATGTGACCCCGATATTGCTTGACAGTTCGTGCTGTTTGGAGAGCTGTTCCACAACCAATGAACTTGTTCCCAGAGAGTCAGAAAATGAACGTTTCAAGGTAGGTTAGTCAATCTTACGCCAATACAGTCTTTCCTGCCCCGGCTACCGGAGGACGAAAGTCTCAATTAGTGATACTCTAACCGCGGTAGAAGTACTAACGGATGCCATGACACCATAAGAGGCTTGACTCAGATCTATCCATCTATTCTATCAGTATTGGATCTTCCAAAAGCCACTGACCCATATCACCAAAACGTTTTCTTAGGTGCATTTGATGCGCCCTTTCGAAATCAATCTCCGATATCCACTTCAGTATATTGCGGCGATTCTCGACTTTCTCGACGTCAACGCTATCCTCCTCTGCAGGTATAGTAATGCGGAAACATTTGTGTCACCTTTTTTCTCAAATTTTTGCGCCTTCATGTTTTCGTACTTCATGGCAAGGTCACGAGCCCCAGCTGCCCGGGCCACGATGAGTGTATAACTTGAGAACCGATCTTCTATTGGTTGAATTTCGACTCAAACGGTTCCCAGGTAAGCTTCAAGAAAAGTTTAAATGATGTCCGATCTACGCAGTTGCATAAAATTAGGTCCGCATAGATTTCATTAACGCGGTGTGAGGCACTTACATGACGCTTTGCCTTGCACTGTTGAAAATATGCTTCGGACTGTCACTAAAAAGTCAAGAAGATCACAATATGCGACTACCAGAGCCTGTAGCTTGTCAGCTGGTACTATGTCACCTTCTTTCTGCGCTCATTGTGGGCGAAGTACACCAATGGAACCCGTGCATTCTGAACAATGATTCCACCAGTCCAGCAATGGACCAGTCCGGACTGGAACCGTCCAGTCTAGTCCAGGTCCAGTCCAAGAAATCTTTGGACCGGGATCGGACCAATCCCCAATTTTTCGGGACCGGGACTGAACTGGCCTGGACTGCATTGGACCAGTCCACTCGGGCCGAATCGGCCCGAATACTCTGGGAGTTACTGATACACTGAGTCAACAAATAGACACATACACATATACTCATACATGTAGACTCATCTTGCCATTCACAAGTCACAATGCACATCCCACCCCTGACCACTTGCCACTTGCCACTCACCCCAGCGGGAACTTCCCGACGTCCGTGGCCGCCAGGAAGTCCATCATTGGCAAGTCACATATCTGCATGGAAAACAGCTCCGACACCTGTGACTGCCAGCATCAGCCAGCTTTCCAGCCCGTTGCCTTTCCCACCTTCTTCCAGAGCTCCTGCTGCTGGTATTCTCACCAGCTGCAGTGATGGGGGAGATGCTCTTGTGTTTGAAGCTCCAGTAGGCGCATGCCCGCACTTTAGTCGGTAGAATCTTGTTGCCAATGATTTTGCACTTGTTATTGGGATAGGTCTCCTGTTGCCTGCGTTGCCCTTCAGTCTGTAGCCAAAGTGCTTACTGCATTTGTCAGCCTCCCACTGGGCCTTGGCTGCTGATCTTCCTTTTGGTTGTGTTTGAGTTAGGGTTGCAGGGAGTACTATCTCACTTCTTTAGTTTTTCGGATCTACTTTGAAATTGATAAATATTATCCTGGTTGGACTGGTCCAGACCAAGCCTGTCCAGTCCAAGACTGCCAGTCTGGGGCCCGGTCCAGTCCGACCTTCCGGTTGGACTCGACCGGACTGAGCCCTACCCCAGACTAGGTCCGTCCGAACTGGTGGAATCATTGATTCTGAACCCCCAGTATACCTCGAAAGCTAGGAGTTTTTGTTTTTTGTTTCAATCATACTGTATTCACTCTAATTAGAGTATGACAGGACATTAATAACCCCCTCCGCTTCCGGCTGAGCCGGCTAGATGGCGGAACTCCCCCCCCGCTACCCTTCATCCCCGCTGACAAATGAAAAGGTGAAAAGAGAGAAAGACAAAAGGAAAGAAAGAAAGAAGGAGAGGTTTAATCCCGTTACCGCCCCCGCTGCTCCCGAGCCCTGAGCCCGCTCCCTACCGCTACTTCATATTGTGCGGGAACTTCCCAACTTCAGTGGCCGCCAGAAAGTCCAGCACCGCTTGGTCGCACTCTTCTATGGAAAACAGCTCAGAGATCTGCACATGTCGGCATCTGCCCGCTTTCCAGCCCGTGGCCTTCCTCACCGCCTTCCGCAGTTCTTTCTGGTGATCTTTCCACCGGCTGCAGTGGCGGAAGAGGTGCTCCCGCGTCTGGGACAGTGACCCTCCACACCACCAGCACTTGTCGTCATCTCGGTGGCCGAATCGTTTCATGTAAACTCCAGTGGGCGCGTGCCTGGACTTCAGTCGGTAAGACCTAGCGGCCAGCGACTTTACGCTTGTCATCCGGATAGGTCTCTTGGTCCCCACCTTGCCCTTGACTCTGTAGCTGAAGTGCTTGCTGCACCTGTCGGCCTCCCACTTCGCCTTGGCTGATGATCTTCCTTCGGAGATTCGTCTAGCCCTATTCGAGGCCCAGGTGTACGGCCGCTCTATCACTGTGCTTCCGCTCGAGTCACGGGCTAAGTTCGCCAGACAGTCTGCCTCTTTGTTCCCGGGGATGCCGGAGTGTCCAGGGACCCAGTGGATCTCGGTTGCGATGCCGTGGGCGAGGAGATTCCACGGTCTTCTGCTGATCCGCCTCGCCAGCTGCTACCCTGGGCCCAGCTCCTGGTGTGCCGTTGGTCGGATCGCGGCCTCTGAGTCGCTGAAGACTGGCACCGTCTTCACTCCATGCTCCTGCAATTTTTCTCTCTTCTCGATCGCCACATCAAGGGCGAGTCCGATCGCCCACAGTTCGGCATTGAAGACCTCCATACATCCAGTGCCCAGAAAGCTGCGGCGAGGGCTACATTCATTTCCATGTTTACACACTGCTGTGGCTCCCACTCGGCCATCGTCTGAGCGCGATCCACCAGTCCACCACATCCAGACCACTGCTCCGACTTTGGCTTCTTTCTCTCTTGCCCAGCGTAGCTCGGCGCTCTTGGCTGTGGTGGTGTCATCCAGTATGGTGGTCCTGACCACTGATTCTTCGCCCAGGGGCGGCCAGTCCGTGCCTTCGGTTGTCCGGCCATGCTCAGGCTCCTCCCTGATTACTTTGCATATCGGTGCACCGGAGAAGTGGTTGTGGTGTAGCTCCTTCAGCTTGCTACTGCATGCGTTTGCTAGTCTCGCTGTGAATCGCTGCTGTCTGGCGTTTAAGATCACTGGCGCCAGTGTGAGCCCTGACCCTCTCATTAGTGCGCCCTGTGGGGTCGTTGGCAGTGCGCCCAGGATGGACCTGGCTTGTTGATTGAGGAGGAGTTGGAGGTCGTCTCACCTGCCTACTTCTCTGGGGTCCCACCAGAGCTCGCTCCCATATAGTGCGACCGCTTGGACTCATGCAACCTGGACGGCCCTGACGCTCTCCGGAACAACGCCGTATGTCTTGGTAAGGGTTTGGAGTCTAGCTTCTGCTGCGCTGGCCTTCTTGGTGCATCGGGTGTGCTGCTGCTTAAACGGTAGGTGTGCGTCCATCCAGATGCCTAGTCAGAGTGTCGCCTGTGGGTTGAATCGTATGATCCTGTGCCCGACTCATATCTTTGCTGTCAGTTTCGGCCGGAGGTGATTCCTATGGCCCTGTGTGCGCGTGAACAGCGCCGCCTGCGTCCCTGCGGTCTCGAACTGCAGCCCTCGTCTGCTCGGCTGCTCGATGCTCCTTGCTGCGCATCTTTCAAGTATCGTGACGACGTGGTTGACATCGCTGCCGGTCGCCACCCGGCCGAGGTCGTCTTCAAAGGATTGTCCTTCGCCTTCTGATACGTACTCTTGGACCCATTTGATCAGTCCTGAGGTGAAGATTGCGAAGAGGATCGGTGAAACAGGTGAGCCCTGTGGGACCCCCGCTTCCACTGGATGTCTGTCCATGGCGTTGCCCTCGATTATCATTTCCACCGTTCTCTCCGAGAGAAAGCTCTCCGTCCATCTGATAAGGTCTCCGTCCATTTGCCTGACCTTCATTAAGTTGACTAGTCTTCCTTTCGGCACGCTTGGGAAGGCTGCTTTAATGTCCATGAGCAGTACGCCTGTTATGTGGCCGTTCTTCCAGGCTGCGTGAGCTCTGTCTACCATGATGGCCACTGCATCGATGGCTGACCGTCCTTTCCTGCTTCCGAATTGTCCATCGCTCAGTAGTCCTCTTCTCTCGGCTTCCTCTGACAGCAGGTCAGCGACTACTTTGTCAACCAATTTTCCCAGGCAGCTCAACAGCGATATGGACCGATTGGCCTCCAGCTGCGTGAAGTCATCTTTGCCAGGCTTGCGAATCACCACTCTGGTGGGCCGCTTCAATACCACTGGATGTCTCCCCGAGCGAATGGCCGCCTTCGTCAGCTTCAGGATCCTCTCTTTGTCCCACTTCCAGAGCAGCCATATGACGCCGAACGACAGCTTGTCCAGCCCCGGTGCCTCTTTGACCGCTTGAGAAAATACGGCTTGTTCAACTGCTTGGTATGTGACGCGCGTGTGTGCGCTTGCCGTGGGAGGTAGCTCGTGGTACTGGTCGTCGTCATTTGTAGGAAAAGACTCGCGCCTCAGGATCTCCTCCTTCTCTAGTGATGTGTTTGATTGCTTGCCTTCTCTGTCTGTTAAGGCTTCCACGGTCGTGCCCGCCCGAGGGTTCGCGTATCATACTGCTCTCCATACCTCGGCCCCCCTCAGGTTTTGCAAGTACTCGCTCCACATTTTTCTTGTGGACTGTCCAATTGACTTCTGGGGATCACACTTCACCCTGGTGGCCTCTTCCGAGTTCCGTCTCCTCCTTTTCTCTCTTCCAACTGCTTGCCTTCTTTTCTTGATGTTGGCGTTCCACCACCTCTTTGACCTGGCGCAGAGCCTGATTTTCTGTGCCATGGCGTCGAGAATGTTTCCAATTGCCTTCTGACACCATGCGGCCTCTCTCTCCACCTCGTCTGCCGTGCACTCTGCATCCAGCTGAGCTCTCTCTTTCGCTAGCTCTCTCCATAGCTTCTCCGCCGCTTTCGCGTCCTGCTCCGTCATTGCAGGTAAATTCCACCCTACTACCCTTTTGTGGTCCGCCTCCTCCTGTCGGTCTGCTTCCACCTCCCATTCTATGACCTCGTGGTCGGATCCCATGGCGTGGTTGTCGGCCAGTATGGACCACGTAGTTATTGGTCGATTCGGCAGCGTCAGGTCGATGACCGACTCGCCCTCGTGACCCTCTCTTGTCCAGTGGTGGGTGGCTGTCCCATCATTTCCAATCTCCGGTCCATTTTCGTCAATCACGTCTTCCCAGAACGTAGCATCCCGCTGCACTTGGCATCTTGGGTCCCATCGTGTGCTATGGGCGTTGAAGTCTCCAGCGAGGAGAGTGCCACCCTGCCGAATGACTCTCTGCCAGTTCAACTTCCGGGCCGGCATCTCCCCAGATTGCATGTCGTTTTTGATCGTAAACGTTGACGATCCTCGTTATCGTCTCCCCTCTCCCTCTGACGTCAGTAGCAATGACAACGTCGTTACCACCTCTACTCAAATCCGTCCGCTCATCAACCACCATGCCGCTCCCTCTCCATATCGCCGGCCGAACACTTTCCCTTTTTCTTATTTCGTATGCCGAATGGCTGATCCCAATAGCTCCATTTTTCCGTTGGTGGCACTTGCATGCACCCTACATCCGCCCAGCGTTCGACTCCCGTCTCCAGCGCCGCAATGGTCCACTCGTACGACCTTGCGCAATTGTGCTGGAACACTCTAAGCATTGGTAGCCAGGGCTCCCGCTTCAGTTTCAGTCACGGTCGTAGTCGCGATGTCGGCCTCAGTCATCATGACATCTCTCGCCTCCCCCGTTGCCTCCTCTTCCTCCGCATCAGCCTTCTCCTCCCTTCCGTCATCTGCTGCCCCTCCTCCCCTAGGTCTGCTACCAAGCACCACTGTATTTGTCCCCGATGCCGTGTGCGTAGCTTCGTTCGTGGGTACCCGTCCTGCTGTTCCCGTCTTCCTGCTCTGCCGCGCCGCTCTGGCGGCTTCGGTCTTCTTCGCGCACCTGCTAATGAACGCAATATGATTTCCTCTGCAATTGCGGCACTTCTCCAGCGTGTGGCCGCAGAGTGATCCCTGCCTCACTGTACACCCCACTACATTGCACTTGTGGTCGCTTGTCCGGTGATTGGCTGAGCAGTACCCACTCTTGGGCTTGTTGCCGCACTTATTCTGTATGTGGCCCCATCCACAGCAGAGCTCCCACCAACTGTCAGGGCCCGCGTTCGTGAAGGCCTCGACTCGGTACCACACTCCCGACGCCTTGATGCGTTTCTTGATTAAGCTCTGTGCCACCTTGTTTCCCTTTTCGACGAAGACTACCGATGACGCGGCGACTTGTCCATTCTGCCTCCTCTCTCTGATGGTGCGGGGGTTCGCCAGCCATCGTACCTGGGTGGGGATCGCTAGGCCCTCGTTCTTTGCTTCAAATTCCTCTCGCATATTCTGCAGGCCATCGGTGCCGTTTCCCATGTACCGCACGAGGGGTACTGCATGGATCTTTAGCCTTTCCCAGGTCCCGTGTTCTTCCACATCCAGGACTCCTCTGTCGACGGTCGTCGCAGCTGTGCTGATGACGTCGCGGTACCGCATAGCCATCTCCGCTGTCGCAATCTGGTGCGTGATTGCGGTGATCGCGCCCTTCGCATTCCTCCTTGCGTTCATTATCCTAATGTGGGCCGGGGCCTGCTGGTGGAACAGCACTCTGTTGATCGCTGACGCAATTTCCTGGTCCATTGTATGGGGGAGCGGCACACTCTCGTCTCCCATTAGGAGTAAGCGTCTGTCTGCCATGCTCAAGCCTGTCATCGGGGCTAGAGCTGGGTTGCCCAGCGTCGTTTGTTTTCGTGGTGGGACCGTCTCCCATCGTCTGGTCGGTGTCGGCGATGCTGACGTCGCCCGTTTCGGCGCCGATGCAGTTCTCGGCGTCGGTGTTGGCGCTGGTCTCGGTGCTGGTGCTGGCTTCGGCCTCGGCTTTGGGGTTGGGTTTGGATTTGGTTTCGGCATTGGCACTGACTTGAGCTGCCTTCCTGGCTGCAGCTGTTGGCCCTCGTCCGGCTTCTCTGGTCCGCCTGTCTGGGTCAGGTCTGGGTGTATTGGGGCCTCTAGGCCGATCTCTTCTTTCTGGTCCCGTTCTGTAGCAGCCACCACTCTTGCCACCATGTCAGTGATGCCCTCGCCCCACAGCAGGTCATCCTGGGGGTACGCGTCCCGCGTTTTCTCTTTTTCCTCCAGCCACGATTTCATCCCTCGCCACTGCGCCTCCTGCAGCGCAGTGTGCGTCTCCAGCATGTTTGCCATCTTTGTGACGGATTGGTGTAGCTGTGCTATTTCGCGGGCTTGCTGCTGAGCCGCGCGCTCCATGCCGCTCCTCCAGTCCCCAAGGCCCAGGCGGCCGCCGGGACCTCACTCCTCCATCTCCGCTTTCCGTTCTCGTTTCTCTCCATCGGCTCAAGTGTGTCTTCGCCTGCAGTCACTGCGGCGATGGATATTACCGCCGTCGCCATCTCCATCGCCATATCCATAGGCGCATCGCTCCTCCCGTCTGCTGCTCCTCCCGTGTCCAGGCCACTCCTCTCTCTCCCTCTGACTTCGGTCATCGCTTCTGTGAAGCACGTCTCACCCAGGGTAGTGCTTGTCGTTGCTTGCTCGTTTGTGGACGCGGCGGGTCAGTCGTGTTATTGCGAAGACTTCGCATGAAAACCACTCAGTTGCGTCGATCCTCGTGGGCGCCCTCCTCATGCGGTCTCGCCGGTGCTGGGACGCTTGCTCCGGGGTGAATTCGATGTCCAGAATCGATTGCCGCCGTCCGTTTTTTAATTGCTATTGTTGTTGTCGACTTATCGCGCTGTTTCTGTTTCGCCAAGACGTATTGATTACCCGTACCCGAAAACTAGGAGTGCTGTAGTCAGACACGTAGCTCAGATGTCCCCCAATACGTTCCATCATACTAATCAGACTCTCGAAAAACTGAATATAGCTCAGGGCAAGCTGTTTTGGTCACAGTTTAGCAGCTGTATCATTAAGGCGATTCCATTCTCTGGGGTTATAGGAAAGGCAGGCTCACCATTAGCGCTCATTTCATCTCTCCAACAATGAGAGAAGATATCTGGGGGTCGTGTTGAATGCAAATTGCCGCAGAGTCCACGAATAGTTGGATTCAACATAGAGCTTTTTCGGCGCGTTCACCGACGGATCTGGATAAACTATTTCGCGCGTGACTCTCAATTGCCTCGCGTATATTCTCTAAGACGTCTTCAGCAGATAGAAATGCGACACGGTCGGTATCTGATAATTGTTCGATGCGCGGCTCGATTACATTCAATAACGCTAAATTTCGTACGGAACTATCGCTTCTTAGAATTCTAATTTTCAAAAATGTCAAGAGAGGTCGTTATTCCGATCCTATTCAAGCATGTAATAGGTTGGATATCTATTTGCTGTCCGGGTATTGCCGGTAACAAGAGCTGTTGGGGTGACAACTAGCCCAATAGTTGGAGGAAGTGTCACAGGCGTCAATCCTGGCGATTGGGGTGATGATTCGGTAGTAGGATTTGTTGATAGATAAGGTTTGTGACTGCTCTTTTAGACTTCACACTTTACTCTTCCCTTTCCCTACGCACCTTAGACCATTAGACCTGTACCTGGACAGTTATCGCTCCATAGCCGATTCACACGGTTCTCCCCTTCATTGTTGCAACAGGATTTACAAGTGCAGATACAGACGAACTCGCGCTACGGCTTAGGAGGATGGATCATCCCGACTTGCTGATTTTATCAGATACACGGGTCTTGCCTCTAGGGTCCGACATTATTCCTTTGAATTATTGCAGGAAACGAGTGTGGGGTGATTGTGATTGTTCGACCTGGAATACTTAACTTAAAGGATCATCAGAATTTAAATACTACTTGCGAGTCATATGCCAATCAATTGCGCCACCCCTGATTTGCAGGATTATCAAACGCTGTTCCGCGTTCTAGTCCATTCACGCAGGCGGTTCCTCCGTGGAGTGCCCAGTTAGTTCACGGAGGCTCGCCTTCCTTGAATTGACTGGTTCGTTCCCGGTGTCCGACCCCCACCTTCGTGAACTGACTGGTTCATTCACGGAGTCAAACAAAAATTCTAAAAACTCTATACTTCATTGTGATCCCTACGATCGGTGTTGACACGAGAAGATGATGGAGAAGAAGATCAATTGTCTGTCTATCCAAAGAGAAGGAAAACTATGGACTTATATATGAAAGAGAGAGAAGGAAAACCCAATGCCGACTGCCAAAGCCGGAGCCCAATGCCGAGTACCAGTGCTGAGCCGTCCTCCTCACCATGGGGGCAGGCGAGGCCGACAGGGGCAAGCGAGGCCGACAGGGGCAAGCGAGGCTGGTGTGGGCAGGCGAGGCCAATGGGGGCCGTAAGCCGCCGGGCCAAATCCATAGTCAACACTCCCCCTTTGGCCCAAGGCTTTCCAGACGAAGTAAAACAAACCCAAAGAAACAAACGAAAAACTGAGATCC
>Ga0307515_10002407_pt1 | contig 40813 bp, 29 predicted proteins | sample 17_EM_MG_FD_194513 | JGI IMG/M metagenome (GOLD analysis project Ga0307515, IMG submission 194513) | Populus trichocarpa ectomycorrhiza microbial communities from riparian zone in the Pacific Northwest, United States - 17_EM | ecosystem: Host-associated > Plants > Roots > Unclassified | place... | reverse complement strand
CGATCGCCGACGTCGTCGACAAGTTCGACATCCCGATGGTGAAGGTGACAGGCGGCCAGCGCATCGACCTGCTCGGCATCGAGAAGGAGGACCTGCCCGCCGTCTGGGCCGATCTCGGCAAGGCCGGCTTCATCTCCGGCCAGGCTTACGCCAAGGGCCTGCGCACGGTGAAGACCTGCGTCGGTTCCGACTGGTGCCGCTTCGGCACGCAGGATTCGACCGGGCTCGGCATCCGCATCGAGAAGTTCATGTGGGGCTCCTGGACACCGGCCAAGCTGAAGATGGCCGTCTCCGGCTGTCCGCGTAACTGCGCCGAGGCGACCTGCAAGGATATCGGCGTCATCTGCGTCGATTCAGGCTTCGAGATCCATTTTGCAGGGGCTGCCGGTCTCGACATCAAGGGCACCGAAGTTCTCGGCCTCGTCAAAACCGAGGACGAGGCACTGCATTACATCGTGGCGTTGACACAGATGTACCGCGAACAGGGCCGCTATCTCGAGCGCATCTACAAATGGGCGAAACGTATCGGGCTCGACGAAATCCGCCGCCAGATCATGGGCGATGCGGACAAGCGCCAGGCCTATTACGACCGCTTCGTGTTTTCCCAGAAGTTTGCCCAGGTCGACCCATGGTCGGAGCGCGTCTCCGGCAAGGACAAGCATGAATTCCGGCCGATGGCGACGGTCGGCTATCCGGAGGCGGCGGAATGATGGAGATGGACATGAACTGGGTTGGTATCGGCCACATCACCGACATCCCGCTGCGCGGTGCGCGCTGCGTCAAGACCCCGCAGGGCAAGATCGCCGTGTTCCGCACGGCCGACAACGAAGTCTTCGCCATCGAGGACCATTGCCCGCACAAGGGCGGGCCGCTCAGCCAGGGTATCGTTCACGGAACCGCCGTCACCTGCCCGCTGCACAACTGGGTCATCTCGCTCGAAACCGGCAAGGCGCTCGGCGCCGACCAGGGCGAGGTGCGGACGATCCGGGTGCGCAACGACAATGGTGCGCTCTCCATTGCGCTCGAAAGCCTGATGATGGCGGCGGAATAGGCGGATGACGGAGTCCGTGGCAATACCCCCCTCTGTCCCTTCGGGACATCTCCCCCTCAAGGGGGGAGATTGGACAGTGCATGCCGCCGCCCCGTGTGGCAAGTTGATGGCCCTTCTCGCCCGACTTGCCACTGGAGGACACGGATGGCGCGGCAAGCTCCCGATCTCCCCCCTTGAGGGGGAGATGTCAGCCAGGCTGACAGAGGGGGGTGAAAGCCAAGAGCAATGCCGTAGCGGGGGGAATACAGGTGTCAATTGAAACAAAAACCACCTGCCCCTATTGCGGTGTCGGCTGCGGCGTCATCGCCAAGATCGACGACAACGGCACGGTCAGCGTCAAGGGCGACCCCGACCATCCGGCCAATTTCGGCCGGCTGTGTTCCAAGGGCTCGGCGCTGGCCGAAACCATCGATCTCGATGGACGGGTTCTTCATCCGCAGGTCAACGGAGCGCGCGCAAGCTGGGATGAAGCCCTTGACCTCGTCGCCGCGCGCTTTTCCGAGACCATCACCGAGCATGGCCCGGATTCCGTGGCCTTCTACGTCTCCGGCCAGCTGCTGACGGAAGACTACTACGTCGCAAACAAGCTGATGAAAGGCTTTATCGGCTCCGCCAATATCGACACCAATTCGCGTCTGTGCATGTCGTCCTCCGTCGCCGGACACAAACGTGCTTTCGGCGCCGATACCGTGCCCGGTGTTTATCAGGATATCGAGCTTGCCGATCTGGTCATCCTGACCGGCTCCAACCTCGCCTGGTGCCATCCGGTGATCTACCAGCGCCTCGCCGCCGCCAAGGCCGCCCGGCCCTCGATGAAAATCGTGGTCATCGACCCCCGCCGGACGATGACGGCCGATATTGCCGACCTGCACCTGGCCATCCGGCCGGATGGCGACGTGGCGCTGTTCATGGGCCTGCTCGCCCATCTCGCCGGCACCGCGGCGATCGACCAGAACTATATCGGAAAACATACCAACGGTTTCGCAGAAGCTTTTGCTGCCGCATCGACCCTCGACATCGCCGACCTGATGGAGCTGACCGGCCTGCCGTCGATGCAGTTGCGCCAGTTCTTCCGGCTGTTCGAGGAAACGGAAAAGGTCGTCACCTGCTACAGCCAGGGTGTCAACCAGTCCGCTTCCGGCACCGACAAGGTCAACGCCATCATCAATTGCCACCTGGCGACAGGCCGCATCGGCCAGCCGGGCATGGGCCCGTTCTCGCTGACCGGCCAGCCGAATGCCATGGGCGGTCGCGAGGTCGGCGGTCTGGCCAACATGCTGGCCGCCCATATGGCCATCGAAAACCCGGAAGACGGCGACCGCGTCCAGCGCTTCTGGCAGTCGCCCGATATTGCCCGCAAGCCCGGTCTCAAGGCCGTCGACATGTTTCGCGCCGTGGCCGACGGCCGGATCAAGGCGCTGTGGATCATGGCCACCAACCCGGCTGTCTCGATGCCAGACGCGGATGCCGTCGCTGCCGCAATAGCCGCCTGTCCGTTCGTCGTGGTCTCGGACGTCCTTCAGGAAACCGACACGACGCAATACGCCCATGTCCTTTTGCCTTCGCTCGGCTGGGGCGAAAAGGATGGCACGGTCACCAATTCCGAGCGCCGCATTTCCCGCCAGCGTACGTTTCTTCCCGCGCCTGCCGAAGCCAAGGCCGATTGGTGGCAGATGGCCGAAGTCGGACGTCGCATGGGCTTTGCCGACGCCTTTTCCTTCCCCGCCGCAGCCGCTGTCTTTGCCGAACACGCTGCCCTCTCGGCTTTCGAAAACGACGGCAGCCGCGATTTCGATATCGGCGCATACCAGCGGATCGAGGCTGATGCCTATGATGCGCTGTCACCGTTCCAATGGCCGCAATCCGAAAACACGGAAGCGCAGATCACGCGCTTCTTCGGTGATGGCGGCTTCTTCCATGCCGATCGCAAGGCCCGCTTCATTGCCGTCGAGGTGCCCGTCTCAGACCGGACCAACACGGACTTCCCGCTGACGCTCAACACCGGCCGCATCCGCGACCAGTGGCACACGATGACCCGGACCGGCAAAAGCGCCCGGCTCTCCGCCCATATCGCCGAGCCCTTCGCCGAAATCCACCCGCGTGACGCCATGGAGATCGGCGTCGCCAGTGCAGGCCTCGTCGAAATCGAAAGCCCCTATGGCACAGCCGTTGTGCGTGCCCTCGTCACCGACCGCCAAGCGCGCGGCAGCCTGTTCGTACCGATGCACTGGAACGACCAGTTCGCCGCGAAAGCCCGTATCGACGCCGTTGTCGCACCGCTCACCGACCCTGTCTCCGGCCAGCCGGCTTCCAAGAATGTCGCCGTCTCTGCCCGGCCGCTGAAGGTGGAAAGCTACGGCTTTGCCGTCTCCTTCGCCAAACCGGAAAACCTCGACGCAACTTACTGGGCTCTGGCGAAGGCGGTCGGCGGCTGGCGCCTGGAACTCGCCTTCGATGCAGCACCGGACAGCTGGACCGAATGGTGCCGCGTTCACTTCGGCATTCCCGATCATATCGAACCGCTCGGTTATGCGGACGCGCAATCCGGCGATCTACGCCTCGCCTTCTTTGAGGGTGACCGGCTGCTTGCCGCCTTCTTCCTCGCCCGCCAGCCCGTCGCCGTCGCCCGCAACTGGGCGATCGAGCAGCTGGCCGTGCGACATACCGAACTCGCCAAACGCTTTGCTGTCGTCGCCGGACGTCCCGGCGCGGGACGCATGGACCCGGGCGCCACCGTCTGCTCCTGCTTCGGCGTCGGCGTCAACCAGATCGTCGCCGCTGTTCGGAGCGGCTGTCACAGCGTCGAGGCTGTCGGCAAGGACTTGAACGCCGGAACCAATTGCGGCTCGTGCCGCGCGGAAATCAGGGGGATCATCGATGGATGTCTTGCAGCTGCTGCCGAGTGACCGGACCACCACCCCCGCCCGCATGGCGCCGCTCGCCAAGCTGCCGGTCTTCTGGGCGCTCGACCGAAAACGCGTCCTTGTCGCCGGCGGGTCGGATGCCGCCGGCTGGAAGGCGGAGCTGCTCGCCGCCTGCGGCGCCGAGGTCCATGTCTATGCCGAAGAGCTGAGCGAGACGTTTTCGACCCTTATCGCTCAGGGTTCGGAATCCGAAAACGGGCGTATCGCCCATCACGCCCATGAGTGGAACGCCGCCGCGTTCGACGGTGCAGCCATCGCCATCGCCGACTGCGAGAGCGATAACGCCGCAGCGGACTTCTTCAAAGCCGCCTGCAAGGCCGGCGTCCCGGTCAATGTCATCGACAAACCGAGATACTGCCAGTTCCAGTTCGGCTCGATCGTCAACCGCTCCCCTGTCGTTGTCGCCATCTCCACCGACGGCGCAGCCCCGATCCTCGCCCAGGCAATCCGCCGCCGCATCGAAACGCTGTTGCCGCCGTCGCTGAAGTCATGGGCGGCGCTGGCACATTCCATTCGCGACAAGGTCAATGCCAAGATAAGCCCCGGTGCGCCGCGGCGGGCCTTCTGGGAAGGTTTCGTCGATCGCGCTTTCGGCACGTTGCCAGAGGCGAACACGGAAGCCGATCTGATCTCCGATGCCGGACGCATTGTTGAAAACTCAAAATCGTCCGTCGGCCGCGTGACCCTCGTCGGCGCCGGGCCCGGTGACGCGGAACTGTTGACGCTGAAGGCCGTGCGCGCGCTTCAGGCCGCCGACGTCATCCTGTTCGACGATCTCGTCTCCGACGAGGTGCTGGAGCTGGCCCGCCGCGAGGCCAAGCGCATGCTGGTGGGAAAACGCGGCGGCCGGACGAGCTGCAAGCAGGAAGACATCAACGCCATGATGATTTCGCTTGCCAAGGCCGGTAAACGCGTCGTTCGGCTCAAATCCGGCGATCCGATGATCTTCGGCCGCGCCGGCGAGGAAATCGCCTGCCTTGAACAGGAAGGCATTCCCGTCGATGTCGTGCCCGGCATTACCTCCGCCAGCGCCATGGCCGCAAGGCTCGGCGTTTCGCTGACCCACCGCGACCACGCGCAGGCGGTCCGCTTCGTTACTGGCCATTCCCGCCTTGGCGATCTTCCGGCGGATCTCGACTGGCGGACCCTTGCCGAGCCCCGGACCACGACGATCTTCTACATGGGCGGCCGTACCGCAGGGCAGATTCGCGCCAGGCTTCTGGCGGCAGGCATGGACGGCAAGACCCCAGCGGTCGTCATGAGCGCAGTCACGCGCAGCAATGAAAACCGCTGGATCGGAACGCTGAACGGCCTTGCGGAGGCCGTTGAAGACATCGGCGTCGACAACCCGATCCTGATCGGTGTCGGCCAGGCCTTTTCGCAAGCGCGGTCGAGCGCGGAGATCGGTCCACTCTTGGTTCGCCGGCACGCCTGACATTGGCCACAATGAGCCTGCCGTCCATGCCGGTCTCGGCGGCTCATTTAAATTTGCTCGGCCATCGAATTGACATGCGCTTCAACGAACATGCGCCTGCAATCCGAAATGCCCGTCCCGGACATAGGGCATGTGCCGCGGCCGACTTTCGGAACAACCTGTTGATCCACACGTTTGCACGGATGCTTAAACAGGAAATAATGCAATGCAAATGACCATGCGCGCCGTTGTCTTCGTGATCGTCGGTTCCATTCTCAGCATCCTTGCCATCAAATATGCCCGGAACGATTTGAACGCCGCCGTGCCGATGATGGATCCTGACACGGCCGCGGAACCTGCCTGATCTCATATCAAGTCAGCCCCGTCGGCGGCCGCACCGATAGAAAAACCGCCACAATCCATCGTCACGCGTACTATCCAAGGCAACGCGGTCGCTATTATTGCGAGCGAACGGCAGGAGACGAAGCATGAAGAAATGGCGCAACGAGCCGATGCTCCCCCATCACGTTGAGCTATGCCAGCGTGTTTTCGATGCCGCGAGGACTGCCCGCAACATATCCCCCGACAGCGATGCCAACGACCCGGTCGCGGCGCTGGTGCTGACGCTTTATCGCCATGGCGTCTGGGAGGAAGAGGAGTTGCTGCGGCGGGTTCTCCAGGCCCTGGACGAGAAATCCTGAGCGAAACCGGCGGCACGGCCGGGCTTCCCGCGCAAAACTGATTTGTTCCAGCCACGCAAACGGTCTAAAACTTACGGGCTTGACCGCTGGCTAATATTGATAAAAACTATAGACTATCTTAAACGGCCTGGCGGTGAGGTGTCGTGAACCAATTGATCGTCAATCCGATGACATTGTCTGCTATCAGCGAACCGGCGTTTTCCGAATCGAAGCGGCCAGTGGTCGCCATCATCGGCGGTGGCGTTTCGGGCGCGGCCACGGCTTTTCATCTCGCGCAGGCAAGCCAAAGCCCGATACCGGAAATCATAGTCTTCGAACCGCGCGACGGTCTCGGCAGGGGCCTCGCCTACGATACCGCCGAACCCGCTCACCGCATCAACGTGCCTGCGGCGCGCATGAGCCTGCTCACGGATGAGCCGAATCACTTCCTGCGGTGGATCGAGGAACAGGCGGCAACGTCCGGCGATGCCGATGCCCTGCGGCCGGACGGCAATCTCTTTCCCCGGCGCAGTGTCTTCGGCGACTATGTCAATGCCATGCTGCAGCCGCTTGTTGCCGGCGGCATCGTCTTGCACCGCCGCTCCGCCGTCGCCCACCTGCTGCGCCAGGGGCAGCGCTGGTGCCTCATCGGCGATGACGGCACGCAGACCCTGGCCGATATTGTTGTGATCGCCACAAGCCATCCGCCGCCGGTGGCGCCCGGACAGCTTCAAGCCTTGCTGAAGGATCATCCCCGCTTCGTACCTGATCCGACCAAGGCTGGCGCGCTTGACGCTATTCGTCCGTCAGATCGCGTGCTGGTCGTCGGCAACGGCCTCACCTCCGCCGATGTGATCGCGTCGCTGGCACTCAAGGGACACAAGGGGCCGATCACGGCGATCTCGCGGCGCGGGCTGCGGTCGCGCGGTCATGCGCCTTGTCCGCAGGAGCCGACCGGCGATTTCTTGACGAATCCGGCCTTTACCGCGCGTGCACTTCTGAAAAACATTCGTAGCACCATCCGGCAAGCCGCCTCGGATGGCCTCACCTGGCACGGCGTCATCGACCAGGTGCGGGCACAGGGGCAGGCGCTCTGGCAGGTTCTGCCGCTGGTGGAACGGCAGCGCATCGTCCGGCACCTGCGCCCCTATTGGGATGTTCACCGCTTCCGCGTCGCACCGCAGGTGGAGACGGCGCTCGATGAAGCGATTGCCGAAGGGCGCCTCGACATTCTCGCCGGATCGATCGCGGCGAGCCATGTCGAAAACGATACCGTCCACTGTACGCTTCACCTGCGGCGGAGCCACGAGACCGTCGAGAAAATTTACGACGCCGTCGTCGTCACCACCGGCCCGGGGCATGGCGGTATTCTCGCCAGCCAGCCGTTTCTCGCCGAACTCTCCGAAAGCGGCTATCTCGAACTCGACCCGACCGGCCTCGGGCTGTCCTGCACCCGGAATTCGGAAGCCATCGGTCCAACGGCGGGCGTAAGCCCTTCGCTGCTGATCGCCGGCCCGCTGGCACGCGGTACGTTCGGCGAGCTCATGGGCCTGCCGCAGGTGACGGAACACGCAGCCTTCGTGGCCGCCGTGGTTGCCGGACGCCTGCAGGCGCAGGCACCAAAGGCGGTGCAAAACCGGCTTTAAGGAAAGACTTTTCTTAGTCCAGTCGATCTATAGAAATTATAATCTTATCTTTCCGCCCGACTTCTTCCACCCATGGTCCGTGCAAAAAATCGGAGCGTGCGATGGAAACCATCTTGCAGTACCAGCCTCATATCCGGCAAACGGCCAACCGCCTCCGCAGCGATTTCGAAGCGATCGAAACCGCTCGGACGCTCGCCGTCGATTTCGCGACCCGCGCCGCCGACCGGGACGCCGAGCGCATCCTGCCCTACAGCGAACTCGATGAGATTGCCCGGTCCGGCCTGCTGGCGATCACCGTTCCCGCCGAATATGGCGGACTTGACGTCTCCAATGCCGTATTGGCCGAAGTCACGGCCATCCTTTCCGAAGCCGACGCCTCGATCGGCCAGATTCCGCAGAACCATTTCTACATTCTCGAGGCCCTGCGGGTAGACGGCAGCGAGGAGCAGAAGCGCTACTTCTTCGGCCGCGCGCTGGCGGGCGACCGTTTCGGCAACGCGCTCTCCGAACGCGGTACCAAGACCGTGGCCGACTACAACACCCGCATCACGCCCGAAGGACCGGGTTATCGCGTCAACGGCCGGAAATTCTATTCCACCGGCGTGCTTTTCGCCGACTGGATCACCGTTTTTGCGCTCGACCCCGAGGACCGGCTGACCATGTCCTTCGTTGCCAAGGGCACGGAAGGCATTGAAATCATCGACGACTGGGACGGCTTCGGCCAGCGCACCACCGGCAGCGGCACGACGGTTTTCAACAATGTCTATGTCAACGCCGACGCCATCGTCTTCCATCACAAAGGTTTCGAACGGCCGACGACGATCGGCTCGGTCGGCCAGATCATCCATGCCGGCGTCGATCTCGGCATCGCCCGCGCCGCCTTTGCCGAGACGCTGGATTTCGTCCGCACCCAGAGCCGCCCCTGGAAAGATGCCGGCGTCGAGCGCGCCTCGGACGACCCGCTGACCATCGCCAAGATCGGCGAGATCGCCATCCGCATCGAGGCTGCGACAGCCATCATAGAGCGGGCCGGACGCAAGGTCGATGTCGCCCAGATGGACCCGACCGAGGCCAATGTCATCGACGCGACGCTATCGGTCGCAGCCGCGAAGGTTCTCACGACCGAGGTCGCGCTCGCAGCCTCCACCACATTGTTCGAACTCGCCGGCACCTCCGCCACCCGCATCGGCCTCAACCTCGACCGCCACTGGCGCAACGCCCGCACCCACACCCTGCACGACCCGGTGCGCTGGAAATCCCATGTGGTCGGGAATTACCACCTGAACGGGGTCAAGCCGCCGAAGAACGGGGCTTTGTGAGGTGTACCAGGTCCCGATGCTGATCGTTGCGGCTAAACGCGCCTTTAACGATCGGTTTCGAGCGTGTTTCAGAATTCGGTAATCGGAGAGTGATATACGGCCAGTCATTCGGAAAATTACAACCTGCGGATGACGATACACTTGGACCTTGCGACCGTACTGCTTCTTCACAAGTCATCATTTTTCATAGGTGCGCTCTGTTTCCTATACGTTCGATGGCAATCTCCCCGGAGTCATGGGCTGGGCGTCCTGGCCATGGCCTTCCTGCTCCTCGCCATTGCTTCGACTGTTGCGGGTCTGGGTGAAAAACGCGCTTTGCCCTTGTATGTCTGGGCATTGTCGAGTTTCGCGCTTGGCACGCTTGGTTACGCCGTGTTCTGGATCGGCATAAGAAGGCTCAGCAGCAGGAAAAAGCGCCCATTCGATTGGCTTGCGACGGTATTGCCAATGCTGCTGACCGCAACGGCAGTGATCACGGGGTTTCACCTCGACAACCTTTTCCGCGGCAGCGTTTTTCAGTTCAACTCGATCTTGTTTTTGAGCGCCTCTGCCGTCGCGCTGGTCCACGACACTCGGCATGAGAAACTGTCGGCCAGATATGCACTGGCAGCATCGATCGTCGTAGCCGCGATATTGTCGCTGTTTATAATCCTCGGATTGGTGGCCTGGAAGGCCATTCATCCTCGTGACGCATTCTTTCTGCTCATTCTGTGCCATTTCGCCATAGCGTTGTTTACGCTCGTTTTTGTCAAGGAACGGGCAGAGGCGACACTGACAAAACTACTCGACACGGATGCGCTTACGCAGATCCACAATCGGCGCTGGTTCTTTTCGCGACTACCGGCCGCACCCTGCGCAGGGGACGCATTCATCATCATCGACATTGATCACTTCAAGCGCGTGAACGATACGTTTGGCCATGCGGCGGGCGACGCAGTGCTCGCCTCGGTCGCACAAAAGATGGCGGAGAACCTGCGCCAGAGTGAAATTTTTGCCCGCCTCGGCGGTGAGGAATTCGGCATCTACCTGCCTGCCGCATCTGATCTTGAGCCACGCGTCGTTGCCGAGAAATTGCGCAACGCCGTCCAGTTTCTCAACGTCAGGCTCGGGGAGACCGATATTCCGGTCACAATCAGTGCAGGCATCGCGATTGCCAGCGACGGTTTGCAAGTGAATGAACTCATGAGCATCGCCGATACGGCATTATACGCGGCAAAGAATTTGGGGCGGAACCGCGTTGAGCTGCATCAGTCCAGCCCATCATCCGCAAGCGCCGCCGCTGAACGGCAACCCATGCCGCGTACCCGGAAAACCGGGCGGGCAGCGTAGCGGGACAGTACCAGGCGCCATAGCCTGCCCCGCAGTCTCAATGAACATTTCCGGCGCGAAGCGGTCGTTTCTTCCCACAACTCGCTCTGGCATAGGGCCGACTTCTCTCCCTCAGCTATACAAGCTCACCACCGGAATCCTGCCATTGAGTACGAACTCGCCGACTTCCTTGGCCTTGTAGAACACCGGATCGTGCAGCGTGTGGGTGCGCACGTTACGCCAGAAGCGGTCGAAACGGTACTTTTCCGCCGTCGAGCGGGCGCCGGTGATTTCAAAGACGCGCGAGGTGATATCGAGTGCCACGTGGGTCGAATGCACCTTCGCCGCATAGGCTTCCGCCGCCGCCTCGCCACGTTCGATGGCCGTGACGTCCCGCCCCTTCGACAAGGCCGCCTGTACCGCCAGAGCGGCACTGTCGGCGAGGGCGGCGGAGGCTTTCAGCGCGGCGGTGAATTCGCCGACGCGCTCCAGAATATACGGATCCTCCGATGCCTTCTCGACGCCGGAGGTGATCCAGGGGCGGGTCGTGGTGCGAACATAATCGACGGCAGCCGCCAGCGCGCCTTCGGCAGCACCCAGATAGAAGTTCACGAAAACCAGCTGGATCAGCGGGGTATTGAACGTCGCCAGCACCGGTGGCGGATCGCTTTCATCGGCCGGCGGGCCAACGAAATCCTCGTCGTAGACGGGAAAATCATGGAACTCGACGCTGCCCGAATCGGAGAGCCGCTGGCCGATATTGTCCCAGTCGTCATTGGCGACATAACCGGGACGATCGGTCGGAACAGCGAAATTGGCGATCTTGCCGCCAAGCGTCGCATTGGCGTTGATATAATCGGACACGCGGGCAGCAGTGGAGAAGGACTTGCGGCCGTTCAGCACATAGCCGCTGCCCCGGCGCGTCAGCGTGAGGCCGGGATCGCGCGGGTTGACCGCCGCCCCCCAATAGAGATTCTGCGCCACGGTTTCGACGCCCAGCACCTGCGCGCGCGCCTGATCGGCAAAGGACCAGTAGATCGACTGGCTGTTGACGTAGTGATAGCCGAGCAACTGGCCGATCGAGCTTTCCCCGCGCGCCAGGATGCGCACCAGCTTGAGGCCATCCACCCAATCCAGCCCGCCGCCGCCGATCTCGCGCGGATGCAGCGCATTGAGCAGGCCGGCCTTCTTCAATTTGACGATCTCGCCGATGGGCGGGCGGCCTTCCCTGTCGAGGTCCGCCGCGCGCAACGACAGATCGCTGGAGATTTCGGCGGCGCTGGCAAACAGGCTGTCGCGCGTGACGCCGAGGCCGGCCGCATAGACGACGTTGGATTGGCTCATGGGGATGCTCCAGTTCATGAAAAAAGAAGATCGGCGGAGCCACGATCAGCTCCGCCGCCAAAACTTGAATGCTCAGAACAGCTTGGCCGGGATCCAGCTTGCGGTGGCCGCATCGCTGGCGCTGAAGGCCGGGATCTTGGCCGCCAGTTCCTCGATCGACTTGACGCCGGCTTCACGCAGGCCCTTCTGGGTGAGCAGCGTCGGCTCCACGGTGATCTGGCGGGGAACCTCTTCGCCCGCAATCTCAAGCGCCGCGGCCCGGATCGACACGGCACCAACGACGGCCGGATTGGTCGCGACGGTCGCAACCCAGGGGCTTCCCTCCTCGACGATCTCCTGGATATCGGCGGTCGAGACATCGGCCGAGTAGATCTTGAGCTTGTCGGAAATGCCGAGATCGGCCGCCGCCAGCTTCACGCCGCGGGCAAATTCGTCATAGGGCGCAAAAACCACGGTGATATCCGGATTGGCCCGAAGCGCAGCCTTGGCCTGATCGGCGGTGCTGGTCGCCGTCGTATCGCTGACATTGCCGAAACGCGCCTTTTCGACGACGCCCTTGTTTTCCGCCTTGAACGTATCCCAGACCTCGTTGCGGCGATCGAGCGGCGCAAAGCCCGCGACATAGACATAACCGGCATTGAAGCTGGTGCCATTGTCCTTGACGGCCTGCTCAAGCGCCTGCTTGGCCAGCGCGTGGTCGCTCTGTTCGACCTGCGGCACCTTGGGATTGTTGAGATTGACGTCGAAGGCGACGACCTTGATGCCCTTGTCGAGCGCCTGCTGCACGACATCGCCAAGCGATTCCGGAACACCGTGATCGACGACGATCCCCTCGACGCCGAGATTGATCGCCTGCAGGATCTGCTCGTGCTGTTCGGCGGCGTCCTGGCGGCCGGGGAAGACCCTCAGATCGATGCCAAGCGCCTTGGCCTGCGCTTCGGCGCCGGCCTGATAGGCCTGGAAGAAGTCGCCCGCCGAAATATAGCTGATCAGCGCCAGTTTCACACCACCCTTGTCAAACGGGGCCGGCGCGCCGGCCACACCGTCCGCCTTGGCGACAGAAGCGAAGAGAAATGGAACAAGAGCGGCGGTTGCCGCCAGACGGAGAATGGTTTTCATAAAAAGCGTTCCTTCTGAAGACAATCGAACGCGCACCCGGCAGGCTGCCTGCCCTCCTTGGGACGCATCGCTTATTAGATATGCAATCCATAAATTTAATAGAGTAATTGATGCCATTTTCGCTGGCCGGAGAGAATGCTGTTTCGCCGAAACCAACCTGCGCGGCAAAGTTTTGCCGAAGCGAATTGGCTTCATCCGCGTGCGGATGCTCCACGCGAACATTCCGCCGCAGCCCGGCCAGCCGCAAAGAAATTGTCCGGGCTGCCGCTACTTCGCAAAGCTGTTCTCCCCGTGCGGCTGTCGCCAACTCCAAATATATGACAAATTATATAGACAATAACGATATTGGAATGCCAACCCATGCCGCTGTTACAGATCGATGCGCTCAGCCGCAGCTTCGGCCCCACGCGCGCGCTCTCCGGCGCGACATTGACGATCGACGCCGGCGAGATCGTCGCCCTGATGGGAGCGAACGGCGCGGGCAAGTCGACACTGGTGAAAATCCTCTCCGGCGTGCTGCCGGCGGGCAGCGGCACGATCGCCCTGAAGCAGCAACCCTATGCGCCCCGCACACCCGCTGAAGCAGCCGCTGCCGGTGTCGTCACCGTCCATCAATCGACCGATCTTGTCGGCGCTCCCGGGCTTTCCGTCGCCGATACGCTGCTGCTCACCCGCTTTGCGGCGCGCGGCCAACCCTTCTTCGTTTCCCGTTCCGGCATCCGCCGGCAGGCCCGGGCGATCCTTGACGCCGCAGGGTTCGACCTGCCGCTCGACCGCGACTTCGCCGATCTGTCCGCTGCCGACCGGCAGCTGGTGGCCATTGCCCGCGCGCTTGCCAACAAGGCGGAACTGCTCATCCTCGACGAGCCGACCGCAAGCCTGTCGATCGAGGAAAGCCGCCGCCTGTTCGATATTCTCAAGCGTCTGCGCGATGGCGGCCTTGCCATTCTCTACATTTCGCACCGCACCGCCGACCTGGAAGCGATCGCCGACCGGGCGCTGGTCATGCGCGGCGGCGTGATTGCCGGCGCGTTCCGGCGGCCCATCGATTTTTCCGCCGCGATCGAAACAATGATCGGCCGCAAGCTGCAATCGGCACGGCCGGATATCCGGATTGCCGACGGCACGCCGGTCTTCGAAATGCGCGGCGCACGGCTGCTGCCGGATTCAGCTCCCTTCGATCTCGCCATTCATACGGGTGAAGTGGTTGCGATCACCGGCGTGCTTGGCGCGGGAAAAAGCCGCCTCCTGTCGGCAATTTTCGGCGCTGGCCGCCTTGCGTCCGGCCATATGTTGCTTAATGGACAGGCTCACCGACCGGAAACGCCGGCTCAGGCAATTGCGGCCGGGGTCGCCATGGCAGCGGAGGACCGGCACCGCTCCTCGCTGATGCCGGCCAACTGGCCGGGCAGTTCGCTGGCCGCCACCATCAGCCTTCCGCACCTCGCCAAATGGTATCCTCACGGCGTCCTGTTCGGCGGCCGGGAGCAACGCGAAGCGGAAAAGGCCATAGCCCGCCTGCGCATCAAGGCATCCGGACCGCAGGCGCCAATCGCCTCGCTCTCCGGCGGCAACCAGCAAAAGGTGGTTCTTGCCCGCTGGGAAGCCGAACCGAGCAGACTTCTGCTGCTCGACGAACCGTTCCAGGGCGTCGATGTCGGCGCCCGCCACGACATCATCCAAGCGATCCGCAGCCGGACCGACCGTGCCACGCTGATCGCCACCTCCGACCCGGAAGAGGCCTATGAGGTCGCCGACCGCATCCTCGTCATCGACCATCACAGCCTCGTTAGGGCGGCGCATGAACCATCTGCCGTTTCCCAAGGAATTCACGCATGACCTCGATCAATGACGAAAGCCTGTCGCCACGCGGCACCAAGGCAAAGGGCGAGACAATCCATTGGCTTGCCGGCCTCAGCGCCACACTCAGATCCGGCGCCGTCTTCATCCTGCTGGCGGCGCTCCTTCTCGGATTCACCGCCGCCGAACCCGCCTTCGCCAATATCGGCAACCTGATGAGCATTCTTCAGGCGGTTGCCGTCGTCGCGATTCTGGGCGCGGGCGTCACCGTCACGCTCGCCGTCGGCGGTTTCGACCTCTCGATCGGCGCGGTCGCCGCGTCCAGCGTCATGGCGGCCAGCTATGCAATGATCGTCTGGGGGCTGGATGCCGTTACGACCGTGCCGCTGGTGCTTGCCTTCGGCGCGCTTGTCGGTCTCGTCAACGCGCTCCTCATCGTCCGGCTCAGGGTTCCCGATCTTCTCGCCACCCTGTCGATGATGTTCCTCCTCTCCGGCCTGCAACTGATCCCCACCGCCGGCCGCTCGATCTCCGCCGGGCTGATCCTGCCGGATGGAACGACAGCCACCGGTGCCTACGATCCCGCATTCCTGCTGATCGGCCGCGCCAGCCTGTTCGGCGTCATCCCCGTCTCCGTCGTGCTGATGATCCTCGTCGCCATCGCCCTGTTCGTCCTGACGGAACACACTCGCATCGGCCGCCTGCTGTTTGCCACCGGCGGAAACGAGGTGGCGACGCGGCTGGCCGGCGCATCGACGGAAAGGCTGAAGGTGCTTGCCTATGTCATCTCCGGCTCGCTCGCATCCCTTGGCGGTATCGTCATCGCCGCCCGCGTCGGGCGTGGCGATGTCTCGTCCGGCGGTTCACTGCTGATGGATGCTGTCGCCGCAGCACTAATCGGATTCGCGGTGCTTGGAAAGCGCCGCCCGAACGTTCTCGGTGCCATCGTCGGCGCCGTCTTCGTCGGCGTCCTGCTCAATGGCCTCACCATGCTCAACGCGCCCTACTACACCCAGGATTTCGTCAAGGGCGCGGTGCTGGTCGGCGCTCTCGCGCTCACCTACGGGCTTGGGCGCAACAATTCCTGATGGCGCGCGGAAGACATCAAGTTTTCCGGCCCGGGCACCTTCTTTGGAAATTCCTTTCTCGGCACGGCCATTAATAGACCTATTCTATAGACATTATTTTCTCATAGGGGATGTGTCATGGAACAGGAAAAATCGGGACGGGGCGTCGGACGCCGCGACCTGTTGAAACTTTCGGCGGTCGCAGGTGCTGCGCTGGCCGGCGCCAGCCTCATCGGCAGCCGCACGGCGGCGGCGGATGAGGGGCTCTCGCTGAAGGGCAAGCGTATCGCCATCAGCGCCACCGGCACCGACCACTTCTTCGACCTTCAGGCTTACAATGCCCAGATCGAGGAAGTGAAACGGCTGGGCGGCGAGCCGATCGCGGTCGATGCCGGCCGCAACGACGGCAAGCTCGTATCGCAGCTTCAGACGCTGATCGCCCAGAAGCCGGATGCGATCGTCCAGATCCTCGGCACGCTCAGCGTCATCGATCCCTGGCTGAAAAAGGCGCGCGATGCCGGCATTCCGGTGCTGACCGTCGACGTCGGCTCGACCAACTCGATCAACAACACAACCTCCGACAACTGGGGCATCGGCAAGGATCTGGCGCTGCAGCTGGTGTCCGACATTGGCGGCGAAGGCAATATCGTCGTCTTCAACGGCTTCTACGGCGTGACGCCCTGCGCCATCCGCTACGACCAGCTGGTCAATGTCGTCAAATATTTCCCGAAGGTGAAAATCCTCGAGCCGGAACTGCGCGACGTCATCCCGAACACCGTGCAGGACGCCTTCACGCAGATCACAGCGCTGCTCAACAAATATCCGGAAAAGGGTTCGATCAAGGCGATCTGGTCGGCCTGGGACATCCCGCAGCTCGGCGCGACGCAGGCCCTGGCTGCGGCTGGCCGCACCGAAATCCGCACCTATGGTGTCGATGGCAGCCCGGAAGTGCTGCAGCTGGTTGCCGATCCGAACTCGCCGGCTGGCGCAGACGTTGCCCAGCAGCCGGCCGAAATCGGCCGCACGGCGATCCAGAATGTCGCCCGCCTGCTCGCCGGCCAGACCCTGCCGCGCGAAACCTACGTCCCGGCGCTCCTCGCCAACAAGGCGAACGTCAACGAGGTCAGCAAGAAACTCGGCATCGGCTGACACGCGTCCGCATTCGGGCGATCCGGGCTCTCTCCGGATCGCCTCTTCTGATCCAGATCGACCAGCAGGACGGACATGTCATGAGCGCAGCTTCACCAGCCGCAGACAGACGCGGCGATGCCATTCATCTCGAGCGCATCGTCAAGCGTTTCGACGGAGCCCAGGCGCTGAGCGGTGCCTCGTTGCGTGTCCGGCGTGGCACGGTTCACGGTCTCGTCGGCCAGAACGGTGCCGGCAAATCGACGCTGATCAAGCTGCTGGCCGGCCTGCACCAGCCCGACGAAGGCCGCATCGAGATCGATGGCCAGACCTATGACAGGCTCACCCCGCACCGGGTCGAGGAGCTTGGCATCCACTTCATCCATCAGGACCGTCTGCTGGTGCCGACCTTCACCGTCGGCGAGGCGCTGTTCCTCGGGCGCGAGCCGCGCATCGCCGGCACGCCCTTTCTCGACCGGCGGCTGATGCAGCGCCGCGCCGGCGAGATCCTCGATGATTATTTCGGCGTCAGGCTGCCCAACAGCGCCCTGATCAGCGAACTCTCGACCGCCGAGAAACAGATCGTGCAAATCACCCGCGCGCTGCTCGACCAGCCGAAGGTGCTGGTGTTCGACGAGCCGACGGCAGCGCTTGTGCGCCGCGAAGCCGACATCCTCTTCCGCCTGATCCGTCGTCTGCGCGCCGAAGGCGTGACGATCATCTACATCTCGCATTACCTCAACGAGATCGAGGAACTGTGCGACCATGTCACAGTGCTACGCAATGGCGAGGACGTCGCAACCTTGCCGCTGAGCGAAACTTCGGCTACGGCCATCGCCCGGCTGATGGTGGCGCGCGACATCGCGGACATGTTCCCCAAGCGCAGTGTCGCACTCGGCAAGGACATCCTGACACTCGACCACCTGTCGTCGCGCGGAAAATATCAGGACGTCTCCTTCACCCTGCGCCGTGGCGAAGCGCTCGGCCTGACGGGGCTGCTCGGCTCCGGTGCCAAGGAACTGATCCGCACGCTGTTCGGCCTCGAAACCGCCACCTCCGGACAGATCGAGATCGACGGCAAGCCCGTGCGTTCGGTCAGCCCGGCGCAGTCCGTCGACCGGCATGTTGCCCTTGTGCCCGAAGACCGGCGCGGCAATGGCGTGGCGCTGGACCTGAGCGTCACCGAGAACATTACATTATCGTCGCTGAAACGATTCACACGCCTCGGTTTTCTCGATTTCGGCGGCGAGCGCCGCGAGGCGGACGACCTGATCCGCCGCCTTGAGGTCAAGACGGCAGGCAGGGACGCGCTCGTGCGCACGCTGTCCGGCGGCAACCAGCAGAAGGTGGCGATTGGCAAATGGCTGAGCCGCCATTCCGAGGTCTATCTGCTCGATGAGCCGACGGTCGGCGTCGATATCGGCTCGAAGGTTGAGATCTACACTCTGATCGGCGACCTCGCGGCCCGTGGCGCCGGCATCATCGTGCTGTCGTCGGACCTGCCGGAGCTGATCGGCATCACCGATCGCATCATCGTCCTCTTCCGGGGCCATGTCGTGCGCGAGTTCGTCTCTTCCGAGACCTCGCCGGACGAGGTTCTCGCCACATCCACCGGATCTTCGGAGACGCTCCGCCATGTCGGTTGACATCCAGCTCGCTCCCGTCATCCACTTCGAGCCGGGTAAAATCGGCGACGATACGACCAGAAGCGGAAATCTCGCCGCGGCGGCGCTCCGCGCCGGATCGCTGATCGCCTTCGTCGCGATCCTCCTCGTCTTTTCGGCGACGGCACCCTATTTTCTCAGCGTCGGCAATATCGGCAATGTGCTCGGCCAATCGGCGATTTCCGGCGTGCTGGCCATCGGCCTGACCGTCGTCCTGATCGCCGGCGGCTCCAATGTCGTCACCGGCGGCATCGACCTGTCGCTTGCCGCCAACATGGGGCTGAGCGCCGCCGTCTACGCAACGGTCGCCCAGCTCGGCTACGGGGATGCCACCGCCGTCGCGGCGGCTCTGCTCACCGGTGGCTTGGTCGGCGTGGTCAACGCCTTCGCCGTCGTCGGCGCGGGCATCGTGCCGCTTTTGGCAACGCTCGCCGTGATGAACATCGTTGCCGGTCTCGAGCTGGTACTGACGCAGAATACCGTCATCCCGGCCTCGACCCCGCTCCTGACGGCCCTTTCATCGTCCGGCCCGCTCGGCATTCCGGCGCTTGCCTATGTGCTGCTCGCCTTCACGCTGATCGCCGCCGCGATCGTGCAATATACCCCGACCGGGCTGCGGCTTTACGCGGTCGGCGAATTCCCCGATGCGGCCCGCGCCGCCGGCCTGCCCGTCCGCCGGCTTCTCGCCGGTGCATTCGTCGCCAGCGGCCTGTGCGGCGGGTTTGCCGGCATTCTTTCGGTCTCCAACCTGAGCGGCAGCACCACCGGCTCCGGTGAAATGCTGCTGCCGGTGGTGGTCACCGCCCTGCTCGGTTCGGTCTTCTCGCGCCGGCTGGTACCGACCATAATCGGCACGCTGCTCTCCACCCTGTTCGTCGGCTTCCTCGTCAACGGCTTCCAGCTTCTCAATATTTCCAGTGTGCTGGTCAGCGGCGTCCAGGGCCTTCTCATCCTGCTCGTCGTTTCCGCAACGACATTGCTGCGCAGGCAGGAGGCCTGATCATGACCCTGCAGACCTCCCCGATCGAGGCGTCCGGCCTGCCCCGCGCCATCATCGGCGCGATCGTCAACAATGCGCTGGTGGTGGCGCTCATCGCGGTCTTTGCCGTCTTTTCCTTCGCGACGCCGACATTCCTCACCATCGCCAACCTCCAGAGCATCCTCGTCAACAACTTCACGCTGCTGGCCATCGTCGCCATCGCCATGACCTTCGCCGTCTCGGTTGGAGGCATAGACCTGTCGGTCGGCACAGCGGTGGATTTCGCCAGTTTCGCCTTCGTCTCGCTGGTGCTTGCCGGCCAGCCGGTCGCCATCGCGGCATTGGCCGGGTTGGGCGCGGGAGCAGCTGTCGGCGCGTTCAACGCCATCCTGATTTCCGGTATCGGCATTTCGCCTTTTCTTGGAACGCTCGGCACGCTGTTCATCGGCCGCAGCATTCAGCAGCTTCTGACCAATGGCGGCAATCCGGTCTACCTGCCTCCGTCAGGCGTTCCGGAAGCCTTCCGCTTCCTCGGACGCGGCGCGATCGCCGGCATTCCCGTTCCGCTCGTCATCGCCGCCATCATCATCGTGGCCGCCACTGTCATCCTGACCCGCGCCCGCTTCGGCCGCGTGGCACTCGCAATCGGCATCCAGCCAAGCGTCGTGCGCTATTCCGGCATTACCGCGCGTGCCCATGTCGCGGTCGCCTTCATTCTCGTCGGCCTGATCGCCGCCGTCGCAGGGCTGATCCTGTCGGCGACCGTGACCGTCTACATCCCCTCCTCCGGCAACGCCTTCCTGCTCAACGCCATCGGCGCCACCTTCATCGGCACGACGCTCTCCCGGCTCGGCCGTCCGAATGTTGCCGGCACCGTTCTCGGCGTGCTGCTGCTCAGCATCGTCGCCAACGGCCTGCTTTTGACTGGGCTGAATTTTTACTGGCAGCAGGTCGGTACCGGACTGCTGATCTTTGCCGTGCTTGCGCTGAGCTTCATCAACAGGCGCAAGGCCACGGCCTGACATCAAGACAAGGAATTGAGATATGAGCCGTGAAATCAGGCTGAACGCCTTCGACATGAACTGCGTCGGGCACCAGTCGCCGGGCCTCTGGCGGCATCCGCGCGACCAGTCGTGGAAATATAAGGATCTCGACTACTGGGTGCACCTGGCAAAGACGCTGGAGCGCGGCAAGTTCGACGGCCTGTTCATCGCCGACGTGCTCGGCGTCTATGACGTCTTGAACGGCAATGTCGATGCTGCCCTGCGCCATTCCACCCAGGTGCCGGTCAACGACCCCCTGCAACTCGTGCCGACCATGGCCTATGTGACCGAACATCTGGGCTTCGGGCTCACCGCATCGCTCTCCTTCGAGCATCCCTATACCTTCGCCCGCCGTATCTCGACGCTCGATCATCTGACCAAGGGCCGCGTCGGCTGGAACATCGTCACCTCCTACCTCAACAGCGGCGCGCAGAACATCGGCCAGACGAACCAGACCAAGCATGATGACCGCTACGATCTCGCCGAGGAATATCTGGAAGTCTGCTACAAGCTCTGGGAGGGAAGCTGGGAAGAGGACGCGGTTGTACGCGACCGCGAAAGCGGCATCTTCACCCATCCGGAAAAGGTTCACCCGATCAACCATGCCGGCAAGCATTTCACCGTGCCCGGCATTCACCTGAGCGAACCCTCGCCGCAGCGCACGCCGGTCCTCTATCAAGCCGGCGCATCGAGCAGGGGCAAGGATTTCGCCGGCGCCCATGCGGAATGCATCTTCGTCGCAGCACCATCCAAGCCGGTGCTGAAGCGCTACGTCGCCAATGTCCGCGAAGCAGCCGAGAAAGCCGGCCGCAATCCGCGCAACATTCTCGCCTTCAACCTGCAAACCGTCATCCTCGGCGAGACCGACGCGGAGGCGAAGAAGAAGTTTGACGACTACCGCAAATATGTCTCCTACGAGGGCGCGCAGGCGCTGATCTCCGGCTGGACCGGCATCGATTTCGGCCAGTTTTCGCCCGACGAACCGCTGCGCCACCGCTACACCAACGCGGTGCAATCCGCCGTCGAAACCTTCACCACCATCGACCCGGACAAGGTCTGGACCGTCAGAGAAATGGCCGACTGGGTCGGCATCGGCGGCTTCGGCCCGGTCTTTGTCGGCTCACCGCAGACGGTCGCCGATCTCCTGCAGGAATGGGTTGAAGATACCGACGTCGATGGGTTCAATCTTGCCTACGCGGTGACGCCGGAAAGCTTCGAGGATGCGGTCGACCTGCTGGTGCCGGAACTCCAAAAGCGCGGCGTCTATAAGAAGGATTACGCCAAGGGCACGCTGCGCGAAAAGCTGTTTGGCGAAGGCCCGCGCCTCGTCGCGCCGCATCCGGGCGCCGGTTATCGACACCTGACGGGAACGCCGGCAAAACTGGTGGCACACGGCTAGGCGGTCAATTTCCCCGCGCGGCAAGCCGCAGGGCGAGGCTTGAATCGGATTTTACCAGCACCAGCTTGGTGTCTTCGATCGTCCAGGACAGCCCCGTCTTCAGGGCATCGAAGAACTTCGTCTCCTGGTCCATCACCGCCGGCACGCACATCTTGCGCGTGGCGCCGGCCGGACCGAAGGTGATGACATCGCCCTTCAGGTTGAAAATACCGGTGTAGCTGTTGCAGCCCGCAAAACCCGAATAGGTGCCGTCGTCGTTGATTTCGAGCGTCGTTTGCAGATCGTCCATGACGCCCCGGCCGCCGATATCCTCTGCCAGCCATGTGCCCACCAGCTCAGTCGGCACGGTGTCGGCCGCAACCATCGAGACTGACGTCGCGTCGATCAGCACGCAGGAGCATGAAAGAAACAGCGCCAGTTTCAGCATCGGGAACATCCTTTCCGGCAAACGGCGAGCCCACCGCTGGCCCGACCGCTGGCAGTGATTCGCCGTTCCTGCGACCCTATCGCCATAAGCTTGGCGGAGACTACCCTTGTTGACATCCGCTTTCACCTGTAGAGCCTTGCGTGAAACACGAAAAACAATGGGACTTGGCCATGACCTCCGGCGCAGCTGAAAAACGCCGCTTGACCATTCTGGGCTCGACAGGCTCGATCGGCACCAACACGCTCGACGTCATCCGCCAGCTGGGCGGCCGTGGGACATTCGAGGTCGCCGCCCTGACCGGAAATGGCAATATAGAGCTGCTCGCCGAACAGGCCAGGAGCGTCGGCGCCGAGCTCGCCGTGACCGCCAACGAAGATCAGTATGAAAACCTGAAGTCCGCATTGGCAGGCACCGGCATCGAGATCGCCGCCGGCCGCAGCGGCCTGATCGAGGCGGCCGAGCGCGATGCCGGCTGGGTCATGGCCGCCATCGTCGGCACGGCCGGGCTCGCCCCGACGCTTGCCGCCGCGAAGCGCGGCGCCGATATCGCGCTTGCCAACAAGGAATGCCTCGTTTCGGCCGGCGATCTCTTCGTGCGTGCCGTTCAGGCCGGCGGCGGCAAGCTGCTGCCGGTCGATAGCGAGCATAATGCCATCTACCAGGTGCTGGAAGAACACCAGCGCCATGCCGTCGAGCGCATCATCCTGACGGCCTCCGGCGGACCGTTCCGTAATTCAAGTCTTACAGAGATGCGCGATGTCACCGCGGCGACGGCCCGCGCCCATCCCAACTGGTCGATGGGCCTGAAAATCTCGATCGACAGCGCCTCGATGTTCAATAAGGCGCTCGAGATGATCGAGGCGAAGCACCTGTTCGGTATGCGGCCGGACCAGATCGAGGTGATCGTCCATCCGCAGTCGGTCATCCATTCGATGGTGGGCTACTCGGACGGCTCGGTGCTGGCGCAGCTCGGCTGCCCGGATATGCGCACTGCCATCGGCTATGCGCTGTCGCATCCGCTGCGGCCGTCGCTTGATGTCGAGCGGCTGGATTTCGCCAAGCTGTCGCGGCTGGATTTCGAGGCTCCGGACGAAGAGCGGTTCCCGGCCCTGCGGCTGGCGCGATTGGCGATGCAGCGCGGCGGTGCACAAGGAGCGATCCTAAACGCGGCCAAGGAAGTGGCGCTCGAAGCCTTTATCGCAGGACGGACCGGATTCCTTCAGATGGCCGAGATCACCGAGACTGTTATGGACGCGATGATCTCGATGCCGCCGGCATCCACCATGGACGATGTCTTCACAGTGGACGAGGAAGCCCGACGGATGGCGAGAGCGATCGTCGAACGGGATGCCGCCGCCGCTTGAGAGCGGTGGATCATACCCCGTAGACTGCCTCGACAATCCTGTTCGGAAATTCGCCCATGCAGCCTTCCACCGCATTGTTGGTCATGTTCAGCACCGTCAGTCCCCTGGCGGGATCGATGAACCAGTTGTGGCCATAGACACCACCCCAGCGGATGGTTCCCGGCGATTGCGGCGTCATCGCCGCATGGGAATCCTCAACCACCGCGCCGAAATAGCCGAATTTGCAGCCGGGATCAGTGACGAGTTCGCCGATCCGATTGGAAAAGCCCGCCTGGATTGTCTCCGGCTTCAGCACGCCTTTGCCGCCGACGCGCAAAGCCTCCAGAAAGATCAGGATATCGTCCGCCGTTCCGGCCATGCCGGCGCCACCGGACTGGAAAGCCTTCGGATTGAAGATCCGCGATGGCGAAAAGCCCATCGTCCAGCCCGTGTCTTCCGCCGCGAAATAGGGATCCGTCATACGGACGGGAACGGGGTGCGAATCGGCATAGGGCACCGCAAGCCGCGCGACATCGGTGACATGAAAGCGGCTGTCGGCCATGCCAAGCGGACCGGCGATGTACGTCACGACCGCCTCTTCCAGAGACGCGCCGTGAACCTTGGCAATCACCGCGCCCAGAATGTCGGTTGCGAAGGAATAGGCCCATTGCGTGCCCGGCATAAACGCCAGCGGTACGGCATTGTGGCGGCTGAAATTACCCGCGTAGTCAAGATCGGTATTCAGCAGACCGCAAGTGATGGCGCGATCTGAAGGCAGGCGCTCAAGCGCCGGATCGTAAGCCAGTCCGGACGTGTGCGTGAGTAAATGATGGATAGTAATGTCAGCCGTCTCGCCGTCGGGGGTCTTCGGCCGGAACCAGGGAAGATGCGCGGAGACACGATCTGACAAGGCCATCAAGCCGCGATCGACCATGGCCAGCGCGGTGGCCGCGACGATGGGTTTTGTCACCGAGGCCAGCCGAAAGATCGTATCGAATTGAACCGGCTTGCCCGTTTCACGGTCGGCCAGTCCTGCGGCCCGGCGAAAGATCGGTTCCCCATGCTGATAGGCAAGCACGACGGCTCCGGTAACCCTCCCGGAGTCGAGGAACTGGTCGATGACCTCATCAAGCCTGCGTTCGACGCTCATGACCTAAACTCCTGAAAACCTGCCGAGAATCAAAAATGCGGATCATCTTTCGACAATCCGCATTTCAATTTCAAGCCGTAGTAAAATGATCAGGCGACAGCCCTTGCCAGTGCGCAGCGCGACCAGAGCTGATGCAGCGCGCCGACCAGATGATCGATATCCGCGTCCGAATGCAGCGGCGTCGGCGTGATGCGCAGGCGTTCGGTCTTCTTCGGCACCGTCGGATAGTTGATCGGCTGGACGTAGATGCCGCAATTGTCGAGAAGCAGGTCGGAGATCCACTTGCACTTGGCCGCATCGCCGACAATCACCGGCACGATGTGGCTTGGATTGTTCAGATGCGGAATGCCGTTCTTGTCGAGCAGGTTGCGCAGCCGGCGAACCCGCTCCTGATGGGCGAAGCGTTCGACCTGGCTTTCCTTGAGGTGTCTGATCGAGGCGACGGCACCGGCAGCAAGTGCCGGCGGCAGCGCTGTCGTGAAGATGAAGCCCGAGGCAAACGAGCGGATGAAGTCGCACAGCGCCGTCGACGCGGCGATATAGCCGCCCATGACACCGAACGCCTTGCCGAGCGTGCCTTCGATCACCGTCAGCCGGTGCATCAGGCCTTCGCGCTCGGCAATACCGCCGCCGCGCGGGCCGTACATGCCGACGGCATGCACTTCATCGAGATAGGTCATCGCGCCGTATTTGTCGGCGAGGTCGCAGATTTCCCTGACCGGCGAGATGTCGCCGTCCATCGAGTAGACCGATTCGAAAGCAATGATTTTTGGCGCACGCGGGTCCGCGGCCTTCAGCTTTGCTTCGAGGTCAGCGACTGAATTATGCTTGAAGATCACCCGCTCGCACTTCGAATGACGGATGCCTTCGATCATCGATGCGTGGTTGCCGGCGTCCGAAAAGACGATCACGCCGGGGATCTTCGAACAGAGCGTTCCGAGCGCTGCCCAGTTGGACACATAGCCGGACGTGAACAGCAACGCCGATTCCTTGCCATGCAGATCGGCAAGTTCACGCTCGAGAAGAACGTGGTAATGGTTGGTGCCCGAGATATTCCGGGTGCCCCCAGCACCCGCGCCACACTGGTCGATGGCGAGTTTCATCGCCTCGGTGACCTTGGGATGCTGGCCCATGCCGAGATAGTCGTTGGAACACCAGACGGTGACGTCCTGCTTTTCGCCGGCCGCATTGTAGCGGGTCGCCTTGGGGAATTGTCCGCGCTGGCGCTCCAGATCGGCGAACACGCGGTAGCGGCCTTCCTGATGCAGGCCGTCCAGCTCGCCTTTGAAGAAACTCTCGAAATCCATCATCGTCTCCAGAACCTTGCCGTCTTTTTGAGCGAAAGTGGTCCTGCGTCAACCCTGGAGAGGATCGCTGCGGCCAAGTGCGGCAAAAGGCCCCTAATTTTGAACAGTTCCAAACTATCCATCACGGATTTCATTCCACTTAACCTTGATCTGAGTCAAGACCATGCGAAAAGGACGGGGCACCCCGTCCTTATATTCTGTTTCAATAAAATCAGCGGCAATCCCTCACGCGGCGGCTACCGCGCGCTTGGCCATGACCTTCACGAGATTGGCGCGATATTCGGCGCCGGCATGGATATCCGACAGCAGGCCTGACGGGTCGACCGAGACGCCGGACAAGGCATCCGCCGACCAGTTGGCGGCAAGCGCTGCCTCCATGCCGGAGTGACGGAAGACACCGTCGCCCCCAGCACCGGTCACCGCCACCCGCACATCGCCATTGTCGCGGCGGGCGACGAAGATGCCCGTCATCGCATAACGCGACGCCGGATTGCGGAACTTGGAATAGGCAGCCTTTGCCGGTGCATCGAAGCTGATGGCGACGATCATCTCTCCATCCTCCAGCGCCGTTTCGAACAGGCCGGTGAAGAAATCCCCTGCCTTGATCTCGCGGGCGTTGGTGACGATGACCGCGTCTAGCCCCAGAAGCGCTGCCGGATAATCCGCTGCCGGGTCATTGTTGGCGACCGAGCCGCCGATCGTGCCCATATGTCGGACATGCGGGTCGCCGATTCCGTGCGCGACAGCGCAGATCGCCGGACAGACAGCTTTCAACTCCGCTGACGAGGCGACATCGTAATGGGTCGTCGCCGCCCCGATCCGGACGGATTTTCCGTTGACGGAAACGCCCTTGAGGTCCGGGATGTGCCGGAGATCGACGAGATCGCTGGGCGCGGCAAGCCGCTGCTTCATCGTCGCGATCAGCGTCATGCCGCCCGACAGGTATTTGCCTTCGTCGGCACCCGATTTCAGCTTCACCGCATCCTGGACAGAGGATGCGCGATGGTAGTTGGTCGCGTACATGGTTGCTCCTCCCTCAGTTGACGGCGTTGATCGCGGACCAGACCTTTTGCGGGGTCGCCGGCATCGTCAGGTTGTTGTTGCCGATCGCATCGGTGATGGCGTTGATCAGCGCCGGCGGCGAACCGATGGCACCCGCCTCGCCGCAGCCCTTGATGCCCAGCGGATTGGACGGGCAAGGCGTGTTCTGGTGCGACAGCTTGAACGATGGCAGATCGTCGGCGCGCGGCATGGCATAGTCCATGTAGCTCGCGGTGATCAGCTGGCCGTTCTGCGGGTCGTAGTGGACGTTTTCGAGCAGCGCCTGGCCGATCCCCTGCGCGATGCCGCCGTGCACCTGCCCCTCGACGATCATCGGATTGATGATATTGCCGAAATCGTCGGCGGCGACGAACTGGACGATCTCGGTCGTACCCGTTTCCGGATCGATCTCGACCTCGCAGATGTAGCATCCGGCCGGGAAGGTGAAGTTGGACGGATCGTAGAACGCCCCCTCCTTCAATCCCGGCTCCATGCCTGGCGGCAGGTTGTGGGCGGTGTAGGCGGCGAGTGCCACCTGGAACCAGGGCAGCACCTTGTCGGTGCCCGCCACCTTCAACTCGCCGTTCTCGATGACGATGTCGCTCTCGTCCGCCTCCATCAGGTGCGCCGCGATCTTCTTCGCCTTCGCCTCCACCTTGTCGAGCGCCTTGACGACCGCCGACATGCCGACGGCGCCGGAGCGCGAACCGTAGGTGCCCATGCCCATCTGCACCTTGTCGGTATCGCCATGGACGATGTTGACATTGTCGATCGGGATGCCGAAGCGGTCGGCGATCAGCTGGGCGAAGGTGGTCTCATGCCCCTGGCCATGGCTGTGCGAGCCGGTCATCACCTCGATCGTGCCGACGGCATTGACGCGAACCTCGGCCGATTCCCACAGGCCGACACCGGCCCCGAGCGAGCCGACCGCCGCCGACGGCGCGATGCCGCAGGCCTCGATATAGCAGCTCATGCCGATGCCGCGCTTCATCCCGCGCCGGGCGGCTTCCGCCTTGCGGGCGGCAAAACCGTTCCAGTCGGCCGCTGCCATGGCAGCTTCGAGCGAAGCCTCGTAGTCGCCGGCGTCGTAGGTCATGATGACGGGCGTCTGGTAAGGGAAGGTCCGGACGAAGTTCTTCCGCCTGAGTTCGGCCGGGGAAACCCCAAGCTCGCGCGCCGCCGTTTCCATCGCCCGTTCAAGCAGATAGGTCGCCTCCGGACGCCCGGCGCCCCGATAGGCATCGACCGGCACGGTGTTGGTATAAACCGTGCGGACATTGGCGTGGATCGCCGGAATGGCATATTGGCCGGAGAGCAGCGTCGCGTAGAGATAGGTCGGCACCGCCGAGGAGAACAGCGACATATAGGCGCCGAGATTGGCGATCGTGTCGACCTTCAGCCCGGTGATGCGGTTGTCCTTGTCGAACGCCATCTTCACCGTCGAGACATGGTCGCGGCCGTGCGCGTCGGTGAGGAAGGCTTCGGTGCGGTCGCATGTCCATTTGACCGGGACGCCGGTCTTCTTCGACGCCCAGAGACAGACGATCTCCTCCGGATAGATGTAGATCTTCGAGCCGAAGCCGCCGCCGACATCGGGCGCGATCACCCGCAGCTTGTTCTCCGGCGCGACATTGTAGAAGGCGCTCATCACCAGCCGCGCCACATGCGGGTTCTGGCTGGTCGTGTAGCAGGTATAGTGATCCTCGGCGCTGTCATAGATGCCGAGCGTGGCGCGAGGCTCCATCGGGTTCGGCGCCAGACGGTTGTTGCGGATGGTCATCTCCGTCACATGCGCCGCTTCCGCGATCGCCTTGTCGGCCGCGTCGCCGTCGCCGAGCTGCCAGTCGAAGATGAGATTGTTCGGTGCTTCGGGATGCAGCTGCGGCTGGCCCGCCTCCAGCGCCTTGACGGCCTCCGTCACGGCCGGCAGCACGTCATACTCGACGACCACCGCTTCGGCTGCGTCACGCGCCTCGCCCAGGCTGTCGGCAACGACAATGGCGACGGCATCGCCGACATAACGAACAGTTTCATATGCCAGCGGCCGCCAGACGCCCATCTTCATCGGCGAGCCATCCCTGGAATGGATCATCCAGCCGCAGATGATATTGCCGATGGCATCGGCCTGCAGCTGCTTGCCCTCAAGGATGCCGATGACGCCGGGCATGTCCTTGGCCGCCGTCATGTCGATGCTCTTGATCTTCGCGTGGGCATAGGGGCTGCGCACGAAAAACGCATATTTCATGCCCGGGACGCTCATGTCGTCCGTGTACCGGCCCTTGCCGGTCAGGAAACGCTTGTCTTCCTTTCGCGCAACGCTTGCGCCAATGCCTTCAACACCCATGCGTCATCTCCTCCCGAAATAAGCGAATAGCGAGTGGCGAATAGAGGGAGTTCGAATTGCGACAGGACGTCCCAACGGCCATCCATTCGCTATTCGCTACTCCCTATTCGCTTTCACTCCGCGGCCTGCTGCACGCCACCCATTTCGGCGGCGGCGGCAAGGACCGATTTGACGATATTGTGATAGCCGGTGCATCGACAGATATTGCCGTCGAGTTCCGCGCGTACGGTCGCTTCGTCCAGATTGGCACCATGCCGCCGGATCATGTCGACCGCCGTCATCACCATGCCGGGGGTGCAGAATCCGCATTGAAGACCATGATTGGCCTTGAAAGCCGCCTGCACCGGATGCATTTCGCCGCCGCTCGCCAAACCTTCGATCGTCAGGATCGTCGAGCCTGCCGCCTGGGCTGCAAGGATGGTACAGCTTTTTACCGATCGGCCGTCCATATGAACGACGCAGGCACCACATTGCGTGGTGTCGCAGCCGACATGGGTTCCGGTCAGCGCCAGATTTTCGCGCAGGAAATGCACCAGAAGCGTGCGATCCTCGCACTCAGCACCGACCTGCCGGCCATTGACCGTCATTTTCACTTTTGCCATCTCGCTCCTCCGCGGTTGGGCTTGCCAACACGAGCGGCTGTCGGGCAGGTAAATTCGTTCCCGCGACAGAACCGCGTCAACTCTTTAGCCTCGGCCGCTGGCTTTCTCCTCAAAGCGTTACGGCATTTGCATCATTTGACTTTTTTCGGGCCGCCGCAACCGCTACTTTCAATTCGGCCGAAAATTGTGGCCGGTCGCAAAATTCGCGTAGATGTCACACAGGGAACAGCGCCTTCAGCTTCTGTTCAGCTTGAATGGCATTCTCTTGCAACGAAGGGGGATTTGCAGGATATCTGTAGACTTTCACAGGTAGCTATTTATCTTTCTAAATTGCAAGTTCGACCGGAGGGGGACCTTACCGTCCATCTTCCATCCCTGGGGAGGAACGGACGGCGGGGGTTTGAATTCTCGCGTCCAGATAGGAGAACCAATGAAAAAGGCCATCGTGCTTGTGCTGCTCGCTCTATCCGTCGCGAGCTGCACGCAGACTGAAAAGGGCGCCGGCATCGGCGCAGTTTCCGGCGCAATCATCGGCGGAGCAATCACCGGCGACGTTCGCGGCGCGGCCGTCGGCGCAGCCATCGGCGGCGTTTCGGGTGCCGTCATCGGCCACGTGTCGGAGCAGCCCGGCCAGTGCTACTACCGCGACCGCTACAATCGCCGCTACATCGACGATTGCCCGCGCTGATCGACAGCCGACGCAGCGAAAAGCCGCGCAAGGCGTCGTTTTTCGATTTGGAAAATACGCTCAGACCCCGGAGAAATCCGGGGTCTTTTGTTTCCAATGCGTCACACAGTCCGCAGTTTTTCTTTAAATTTCGCCTCTGCGCCTTCATCAACCCGGTCTAGCTGTGTAGGGTCATCGTTAATGAAAGGGAAAACCTTGTCATGCGATGGTGCCCTGCCGTGACGGCGGGCGGATGTTGAGAGTGGCCTGAACAGCGGAATACGGAAACGAATGCGTCTGCCGAACAAGAGTGTTGCGTATCGGAAGGCTGGCACTGCAATTGCGGTCGCGGCTTTGGCTGCCTATGGGCCGCTTTCGACAACGGATGCTTACGCTTTCAAGATCTTCGGCATGCGTTTCTTCGAAAGCGACGCGGAAGCCACCGACGTCGTCGATCCCGTCAGTTACAGCCTGACGCTGAATGAAGGCTCCGGCGACGCGGACCTCAAGCAAGCGCTGGAAAGCAGCTCCCGCCTGTTTCAGGACAAGGAAAAGCCGGTCTCCGGCGATCTCGGCCTTGCAATCAAGGCGCGTGACGACCGTGACCGCCTTTTGGCCGCGCTCTACGAACAGGCCCGCTACGGCGGTATCGTCAGTGTGACCATCAACGGCCAGGATATCGACACGCTGCCGCCTGATCCCGTTTTTCCGGATGGAGCCCCGGTTCCCGTCGAAGTCACCGTGACGCCTGGCCCCGTCTTTACTTTGGGCGATGTCATCCTCAAGGGGGACGCCGTCGGTCGCAGGCCGGACGAATATCTGAAACCCGGCGCAAGAGCGGATTCCACGCTGATCATCAAGGCCGGCGAAAAGGTTGTCGACGACCTCAAGGAAGAAGGCCGACCGCTTGCCAGATTGACCGAGCGCAGCGTCGTTGCCGATCATGCGACCAACACCGTCGACGTCACGATCGCGGCCGAAGGCGGCCCTGTTGCACCCGTTGGTACGGTCACCGTGACCGGCACCAAGACTGTCGATCCCACCTTCGTCGCCGACTATTCCCGGCTGAACGGCGGCAAGCCCTATTCGCCCGAAGCGTTGCGCAAGGCATCCGACCGGCTGCGGCAACTGGGGGTCTTTTCCAGCATCACCATCAAGCAGGCCAATGAGCTGGCACCGGATGGCACGATCCCGATGAGCATCGAGGTCTCGGAAGGCAAGCACCGCTATTTCGGTGCCGGCGCGCAATATTCGACAACCGACGGCTTCGGCATCCAGGGCTATTGGGGCCACCGCAATCTCTTCGGCCGGGCGGAATCGCTGCGTCTCGAAGGTTCGGTCAGCCGCATCGGCGAGACAACGGATGTGGGCAACCTCGATTATTCCGCGGGTCTGCTCTTTGCCAAGCCCGGAGCCTTCGGCCCGACCACGACCTTCAATGCCAGCCTCAAGGCGCAGCTGCTGGATCCGGATGCCTACAAGGCGACGATCTTCACCGGTGCCGCCGGTGTCACCGTCGAGCTCTCCGATACCGACACGATTTCCGCCGGCGGCGAATTGGCCTGGGCCGATGTCGAGGATGCCTTCGGTACTAACGAATACCTGACCGCGACGATCCCGATCGAATATGTCCGCGACACGCGCGACAACAAGCTCAACCCGACGGAAGGCTACCGCGCCTCGATCAACGCCAAGCCGAGTTACGAGATCAACGGCGCAACCTTCTTCAGTTCCTTCGAGGGTTCGGCATCCGCCTATCTCGGCTTCGGCGAGGAAAACCGCTTCGTGCTTGCGGGCAGGCTTGGCGCAGGCGTGCTGGCGGGTGGCGATGGCCTGGCCTCCATTCCGGCCAATCGGCGTTTTTACCTCGGCGGTGGCGGCACCGTGCGTGGCTATTCCTATCAGGAGATCAGCCCGCGCAACGGCGACAACGAGATCCTCGGCGGCCGATCCTATGTCAACGCCACGCTGGAGGCGCGCATCGGCATCACCGAGAAGATCGGCCTTGTTCCCTTCATCGATGCCGGGACGGTATCGGCCAAGACCGCCCCGGACTTTTCCGATATCCGCGCCGGTGCCGGCATCGGACTGCGCTACAACACGCCGTTCGGGCCGATCCGGCTCGATGTCGCCGTACCGCTGAATGCCTATCCGGGTGGCACCAAATACGGAATCTATGCCGGGATCGGCCAATCCTTCTGATTGCCGAGGGCAGTCACCACGGCCTGAAGCCGAGCCCCGGTTTCAGGGAGACGCAATTTCACCGCGACGCAACTTGCGCTATGGATGACCGATGAATCGTTTGCTCCGTTTCCTGAAGATCGCTTCGCGTTGGCTGGTTTACTGCCTCGGCTTTGCCCTTGTCGCAGCCGTGCTTTTTGCTCTCTTCGCCGGCTTCACCGCGCCGGGAGCCCGGTTCGTTGCCGCTATGATCGAGAAATACGCCTCGACACCGGACCAGATCGTCCGCATCAACGATCCGAGCGCGCTGCTGACCGGTGATTTCACCGCCTCCAGCGTGACGCTGTTCGACAGCAAGGGCATCTATGCGGAAATCCGCGAAGTCGTGATCGACTGGTCGCCGACGGCGCTCTTTTCAAAGCGTTTCGATGCGGCAAAACTGTCCGCAGGGTCCGTGCGTCTCGAACGGCTGCCGATCCCTTCGCAGGAGACCCGCGAGGTCCGCCAGACCTTTGCTCTACCGATCGATGTGAAGATCGACGCCTTCGACCTGAAGGAAATTGTCATCGGCAAGGACATTGCCGGGGTCGATCAGTTCCTGAGCGCGCAGGGCAAGCTGAACGCCACCAATGCCAGCATCGCCGCAGCCCTTGCCGTCGCCCAGCGCGACCGGCCGGATGCCAAAGCCATTGCCGACATCGTCTTCAATCCCGCCGGCAACGAGCTGAAGCTGGAAACCACCATCACCGAGCCGAAAGGCGGTCTTCTCGCCAAGGCCATGCGCCTGCCCGGCGAACCGGCGCTCAGCGTTTCCGTGACGGGCGACGGTCCGCTCTCGAAATGGAGCGGGAAAGCAACCGCAGCGCTCGATGGCAATGAGGTGCTGAAGCTCGACGGCCAGCACACGCTGGCGGCCGATGGATTCCGCACCGTCTCGCTCAAGGGCGGCGGCACGTTCAGTGATCTCCTTCCGGCCGCCTTCAGGCCGCTATTCGAAGGCACCACCGACATAGACCTCTCGGCGGCGCTCGACGGCAAGACCATCCGCATCCAGTCAGGCAATGTCTCCACCGGCGCACTGACGCTCTCCGCGTCGGGCACCTACAGCACGACCGGCGAAAACGACCTGCAGGCGAGCCTCACCGGCAAGACCGGCCCGATCGATTTCCGCCTTCCGCTGGCAAAGGGCGAGGCGCAGCTTTCGATCAACAACGCCAACGTTTCACTGCTCGGTGATGCGCAAAGTGCCGTGCTCGACATCGGTGCCGATATCGGCAAGGCGACGCTGCCGCAGGGCGAAATCGACGCCATCAAGCTGCACGCCTATAGCGACGCCTTCAACCTCTCGACAAAAACGGGGCCGCTGAAAACCACGATCGAGACCGGTGCCACCCGCTTCGTCAGCGCCGATATCGACCGGCTGATCAAGGGGCCGGTGAAGATCGACGGTACGCTGTCGGTCACCCCGGAAACGGTATCCTTCGATCCGGTCATGCTGGAAAGCGCCAGCATCGGCGGCACGTTGACCGGTTCCTACACAATTGCCGAAAACACGCTCGCAACCGGGTTCAAGCTTTTCGCGGTGCCCGCCGTGTTGCCACCGGCGCTGGCTGAAAAATTCGACACGACCATCGCCATGACAGGCAATCTGGGCACCGGCATGAACGGCAGTCTCGCTGTCAGCGACCTGGTGCTAAAATCCGGAACCATCGAGGCTACCGGATCAGCAGCACTCGAAACCGGAAACCTGACGGCGGCCATCAGCGGCACCGTTCCGGAAATCGGCAAACTCCTCGCCAACGCCAAGGGCGCCGCCAATTTCAAGGCGGATGTCGACGGTCCGCTCGATGCTCTAGCCGTCAAGGCCGAGGTAACCGCGAACGGCGCGACGCTTGCCGGTCGCGCCCTCAACGATCTCTCTGTCAACGCCGATGCGACAGTCGGCCAGAATGGACCGAACGCGACGATCACCGCCACAGGAATGCTCGACGGACAGGCAATCAATGCCAAGGCCGAAGTCGCCTCCGCCAAGGGCAGCACCAGTCTTCCGTCGATCGAAGCGACGATCGGCGCGAACACGCTGAAGGGCTCGCTGGACCTGACGCAGGATTTCCAGCCGAACGGTTCGCTCGCCTTCAATTTCCCCGATCTCGGGCTTCTGGCGGCGATGGCGGGACAAACCGCGTCCGGCGACCTTGCCGGCACCGCGAGCATCAAATCGGAAAACGGCATCACCTCCGTTGCCGTCAAGGCCAACGGCTCCGGCATCACCCGCGGCGATCTGGTGATCAGCAAGCCGGTCGCTGACATCACCATTGCCGACCTGAAGGCTCTGGCGATCAAGGGCGCCGTAACAGTGGAAGAGGTCAGGCAGGGCGACAATCGTCTCGCCGGCCTCAAGCTCGGCTTCGAGCAGCAGGGCCAGAAAACCAATTTCGCTCTCGACGGCACCTATGACGCCGCCCCGCTCACGGCACGCGGCGACCTGCAAAGCGCTGGCGGCAAGACGACGATCAACCTCCAGTCCTTTGCCGCTGCGCCGAAGAAAATCCCGCTGCAACTCGCGAGCCCGACAACGATCACGATCGAGAACGGCACGGTCAATCTCCAGGAATTGGCGATCGCCGCTTCCGGCGGCACGGTAACGCTGAACGGCAGCGCGGGCGAGAAGCTCGACGTAACCGCCAAGCTTGCGGGGATCGACGCCCGCCTGCCGCTGAAAGACGGCGAGGTCCATGTGGTGCTCGACACAGGCACGGCGTCGGTCAAAGGCGACATGCAATCCGCTGCCCTCGACGTGCAGGCCATCGTCAGCCAGCTCACCTTGCCGCAAGGCCACCTCGAAGCCATCAAGCTGACAGCCCATAGCGACGTCTTCAACCTGTCCACCCGCTCCGGCCTCGTGAAAACCAGGATCGAGACCGGCAACACGCAGTTGACGAGCGCCGATCTCGACAGGCTGGTAAAGGGACCGCTCAAGGTCGAGACCATCCTGGACGTGTCGCCGGAACGGATCGGTTTCGACCCCGTCACCGTCAACAGCACCAATCTCGGCGGCACGCTTCAAGGCTCGTTCGATATCAGCGCGAATGCCCTGAATGCCGGGTTCAACCTCTCCGTCCTTCCCGCAGGCCTGCCGACATCGCTTTCGCCCAAATTCGATACGCCGTTGACGCTTTCCGGCATGGTGACAACCGCCGCGGACGGCGCCGTCGATGTCACCAGACTGGCCGTCAACTCCGGAACCATTCAGGCAGCCGGTTCGGTCGGTCTCAAGGCCGGAAACCTGACGGCTGCGGTGACCGGGACATTGCCGGACCTTGGCAAGGTGCTGGCCGACGCCAGCGGCATTGCCGACTTCAAGGTCGATGCTGCCGGGCCGCTCGATAATCTCGGCATCAAGGCCGAGGTCACCTCCAGCGGCGCGACGCTGGCCGGACGGACGCTCAGCGATCTCCAGCTGACCGCCGATGCCACCGCCAATCCGAAAAACCCGCAGGCGAAGATCAAGGCCACCGGCGCGCTTGGCGGCCAGGCCATCAATATCAACGCCGACCTCGTATCGCAGGAAGGCCGCACCAGTGTCCCGGTTCTGCAAGTCCAGGTCGGCGACAACACGCTGAACGGCAAGATCCAGTTCACCACCGATTTCCTGCCGCAGGGAACGATCGACTTCCAATTCCCCGATGTCGGCCTGCTCGCCGCCATGGCCGGCGAAAAAGCGTCCGGCGATATCGCCGGCTCCGCGTCGATCAACAGCGACGGCGGCACAGCTTCCATTGCGCTGAAGGCCAGCGGCTCGGGCATCAAACGCGGTGATCTCGTCATTACCAAACCGGTCGCCGACATCACCATCGCCGACCTGAAAGCGCTGGCGGTCAAGGGTAGTCTCTCTGTCGAGACCTTCACGCAAGGGCAGAACCGCGTCAGTGGCCTGAAGCTCGATTTCGTCCAGCAGGCGGGCAAGACCGATGTCACGCTTGACGGCCAATATGACGGGGCGCCGCTCAGCCTGCGCGCCGATATCCAGACGGCGGCGGGCAAGACCATTGTCAACCTGGCGTCCTTCGCGGCAGCGCCGAAAAGGATACCGGTGAAGCTGTCGGCACCGACCACGATCACCATCGAAAACGGCACGGTCAGCCTGCAGAAACTGACGATCGCCGCTTCCGGTGGCACGATCGCGGTGACCGGCTCGGCCGGCGAAAAGCTGGACCTGAGCGTCAATCTCAATACCCTGCCCGCCAGCCTCGCCAATACCTTCGTTCCGTCGCTGGGGGCCGATGGCGCCATCAGCGGCACAGTGGGCGTCAAGGGAACCTCCGCGGCACCGGTCGTTTCCTATGACCTGCGCTGGGCCAATGCCGCCGTTGCGCAAGCAAAATCCGCCGGCGTCGGAGCGCTCGACATTGCCGCAAAAGGCCAGTTTGCCGACAACAGTGTAACGCTCGACACCACGATCAACGGGGCCGGTGGCCTCACCTTCAAGGGCGGCGGCAAGGTCGGTATTACCGGCAACAGGCCGATCGATATGAAATTCTCGGGCAACCTGCCCTTCGGCCTCGCAGCCGGCCTGCTGGCGCAGCAGGGCTTGACGCTGACCGGCGCCGCCAATGTCGATGTGTCCGTCACGGGTGCAGCGACGGCACCCCAAATTACCGGCACGATCTCGACCTCCGGCGCGCGCCTTGTCGATGTCCGACGCAATCTCGCAGTCACCGACCTCACCGCCAACGTCTCCCTCGACGGCAAGCAGGCAAACATCCAGAAGCTCTCCGGAAAGCTTGCCAGCGGCGGCTCTCTCGATGTCACAGGTACGATCGGCATCGCGCCCGGCTCCGGGTTTCCGGCCGATCTTTCCATCCGCCTCGACAACGCGACCTATGTCGATGGCAGCCTGTTCACGGCCAATGTCGATGGCGCCATGACGCTGAAAGGCTCGCTGACGGCCACACCGGTGCTGGGTGGAAAGGTCACCATCCAGAAAGCCGCGATCACCATTCCGGAAAAGCTGCCGGCGTCGCTGTCCGAAATCAACATCAAGCACAAGAATGCGCCCGCCAAAGTCCGTCAGATGCAGGCGGATGTCCGCAGCGACACGGTGAGCGCCGGTGGTACCAAGAGCGGCGGCGTTGCCTTCGACCTCGCGGTCAGCGCGCCCGGAAAGCTCTTCGTTCGCGGACGTGGCATTGACGCGGAACTCGGCGGTGATCTGACGATTCGGGGAACGGCCGCCCAGCCGGCGGTCTCCGGCGCCTTCCAGATGCGGCGCGGGCGGCTCGAAATTCTCGGCAAGCGGCTCGATTTCGCCGACGGCACGATCAGCTTCGGTGGAAACCTGATTCCGACGCTCGATCTCGACGCCACGTCGACCGCCGGCTCGACGACCATCACCGTCAACGTCGCGGGCCTTGCCAACAATCCGACCATCACCTTCTCGTCGTCGCCTGCCCTGCCGCAGGATGAAATCCTGGCGCAGCTGATCTTCAACCGGTCGCTGTCCAACCTATCGGCCCTGCAGATCGCACAGCTCGCCAGCGCCGTCAGCGAACTGGCCGGCGGCGGCTCCAACTCGCTCCTGAGCGGCCTGCGCAACAAGCTCGGCGTCGACGATCTCGACGTCTCGACGGACGCAACTGGCGGCGCCACCGTGACCGCCGGCAAATACCTGAACGATCGCACCTATCTCGAGCTTCAATCCGGTGCCGAGGCCGGCGGCGGCAAGGCGATCATCAACCTCGACGTCGGCCGCGGCGTCAAGCTGCGCGGCGAAGCCGGATCAAGCGGCGCGGGTGGGGGTATTTTTTACGAGAAGGAATACTGAGCAGTTGGGCAGGGTTTAGCGAGTAGGCGAGGCAGTACGCACCTTTTGGTAAACGAGCTGTGGATGATCAGAGCCCACCGGAATCAGCAAAAGGTTCCGCAACAATTTGGTGTTCATCCTCATAGAGGACGTAGCCTGGGCGTGAAGTCTTGATAATCTCTATGGAATAGCCGTTCTGCCTCAAAAGCGCGGCAAGTTCGTAGGACTTTTTGAGATGGTCCCGGGCTGCGGGTTTGTACCAGCTCAGGCCGTAGGTCACGACCTTTCGATCATACCCTTTAGAACTTGAAAGATTGAACCGCGACGGTACGGCAAGATTCTGGCCAAACCAGCTGAGTATGTCTTCCAGTTGGCTCTGCGTATGGCGATCAGCCTTGGAAGCGTGTTTCAGCTCATAGGCAGCCGAAAATATGCCTTCTCGGGCTCGCATGCCCAGAACGATCTTCAATTGTACGAAACGGAGATACATTACCCATACCACCTACGGCTGCCAAAACCTTTAAACACGACGCCCGCGTCCCTCACACCCGCTAAAACGCCGCTGAAATCTTGCTGGTCTTCAGCAGGATATTCGTTTCCGTCAGATTGATCCCGTCGATCAGCCGGATCAGCCGCAGCGTCTCGTCGAAGGTGGCGAGGTCCTTGTCTTCCAGCTCGGCGATAAAATCCCAACGGCCGTTGGTGGAATGAAGCGCGCGCACCTGCGGCAGACCACGCAGCTGCGTCGCCACACGGTCCGCCATCTTGCCATGAACCTCGATCATCACGATCGCCCGCACGCCGCTGCCGGAAAGCTCCGCCCCTGTCCGGATGGTGAAGGCGGCGATGGTTCCCGAAGCCACCAACCTTTCGATACGAGCGGCAACCGTGGCGCGCGATGCGCCGGTGGTGGCTGCCAGCGACGACACAGGCGTGCGGGCGTTGTGACGCAGGGCGCTGATCAGGGAATGGTCGAGGTCATCGAGGCTTATCACTTTGCTTATCCGCACTTATCATAGTGTCGATTATTGCCTTCTATTTGCCAGTTTTCCATCTATTTGCCAACGCTTAAACCCGTATACTCCGCACACAAGCCGGGCAAACCGGCATCACGCAAACCTGCGGGGAAAATCATGGCTGAACCGAAGAAGAAGATCACGCTGATCGGCGCACCGATCGAAGAAGGCTCCGGCCGCCGCGGTTGCGCCATGGGCCCGGCCGCCCTGCGCATTGCCGGCCTCGATACGACGCTGGCCGACCTTGGCCACACGGTCACCGACGACGGCGACCTGAAGCCGCTGCCGGCCCGCGACCTTCCCAACCACAAGGGCGCCAACAACCTGCAGATCGTTGCCGCCTTCACCCGTGCGCTTGATACCGCAGTCCACGATATCGCCCGCGCCGGCGGCGTTCCGATCATCCTTGGCGGCGATCATGCGCTGGCCATGGGCTCCGTCTCCGGCATGGCCCGCCACGCCGCCGATGTCGGCCGGCCGCTCTTCGTGCTCTGGCTCGATGCCCATGCCGATTTCAATTCGCCGGCAACGACGCCCTCGGGCAACATGCACGGCATGCCGGTCGCCTTCTTTTGCGGCGAGGCCGAATTCGCGCCGATCCTCGACAAGGACCGCCCCTTCGTCGATCCGAAAAAGGTCTTCCAGGTCGGCATTCGCTCCGTCGACGAGCGCGAGCGCGAGGAAATCGCCAAGCATGGCGTCAACGTCTTCGACATGCGCGCCATCGACGAGACCGGCATGGCCCATATCATGCACGAGATCATCGCCACGGTGAAAGCCGCCAACGGCCTGCTGCATGTCAGCCTCGACGTCGATTTCCTCGATCCGGAATTCGCGCCCGGCGTCGGCACGACCGTTCCGGGCGGCGCGACGTTCCGCGAAGCGCATCTGATCATGGAAATGCTCTGCGATACAGGCCTCGTCTCCTCGCTCGATCTGGTCGAACTCAATCCCTTCCTCGACGATCGCGGCAAGAGCGCCCGCGTCCTTGTCGAGCTGACGGCAAGCCTGTTCGGTCGCCGCATCCTCGATCGCCCGACCCGCAGC
>Ga0307515_10002406_pt1 | contig 40814 bp, 39 predicted proteins | sample 17_EM_MG_FD_194513 | JGI IMG/M metagenome (GOLD analysis project Ga0307515, IMG submission 194513) | Populus trichocarpa ectomycorrhiza microbial communities from riparian zone in the Pacific Northwest, United States - 17_EM | ecosystem: Host-associated > Plants > Roots > Unclassified | place... | reverse complement strand
GTGATCTGGGGCCAACTGACGGTGCGCGACGATGCGGCAGCGGCAAAGGCCGAGCAGGCGGGGTTGACCGTGATCATGGACCGCTGCCCCGCGATCGAATATCCGCGCGTCGTGGGGTGACTCGGGGCAGGACCCGCGTCAGTCGGCGAGCACGCCGGACGCCGTCTGCAACTCGGTGAGGCTTTGCGCATTGTTGCAGTATTCGGCAAAGGTTTCTTTTGCTGTGTCGTGGTCGAGATGCTGACGGCAGGTTCCTTTGGCACCGCATTGGGCGCAAAGCACCTGCATCTCGCGGAACAGTTGCGGGTGATTTGTCTGCACCGCATCCGGATCGATGCTCAAGGCGTGCATCATTTCATTCATTTCATCAGAGGCATGAGGACCAGCTCGGACGAGCGACAGCAGCGTTTCGGATGAAAAACCGCAATCAGCCGCAATTCCGGCAATTTCGTCAGAAGACAACGTGCTGAGTTGAGAGAGTTCCTCCCTGACATGTCTTCGTTCCGCCCACCATGCGGAGATTTTATCGATGACCGATTTGTGGTGTGTTTCAATATTCATGGCGAAGCCTCCAATTGCTCCTCCATGATTGACGTCAAGCCAGTTGCCACGCCTTGATTCGGATCAACTCACTATGCTTGATTTCATCGGTCGTCTTCGCCCAACCGTGCGCGAACCTGCGTGGCGCGGATGAGGTCCCGACGTTCGACCGGCGTCGACATGAAGACGGATGCCGCCGCCTGCCCATAGTGAACGGCGGCCTCGAATTCCGATCCCGAGGCCATCTGGCTCGCCAGCGCGCCGACGAAGAAATCCATCGCCCCATGCATCGATTCAGGCTTGCCCTTCATGGCGGGATGATATTCCGGGCGGCCGCCTCGCTCCACATGCACCAGTCCACCCGCGCCGAGCATGATGGCGATGCGCGGCACCTTGTCGGTGAATGGTACGATGGCTTCGAGGGCCACTTTGGGGCTGGAGAAAGAACGGCCGGCCATGGCTTCGGCTTCAGCCTGGCCGAGAACGAGAATATCGGTCAGATCGAGCAGATCTTCCTGCATCGACCGCACGGGGCAAGCATTCAGCATGATAAGCACGCCGGCCGTCTTCGCCTTGCGCGCAAGTGCGACATTGGCGTCCATGGGCAGTTCGTTCTCCAGGACGAGATAGCCGACTTCGGGCGGCATCGTTACCGCGTCCGGATCGAAGGACAGGTTTGCCCCGCTCACAACGATGGCGCCGAAATCACCAAACGGGTTCACGATCGCGATGCTTGCGCCTGAAACCTCGCCGGCGCCGCGCTGCAGCATCGAGATATCGACGCCCGCCGCTTCGAGGTTGGCGGCTAGGATGCCGCCGGCCTCATCGTCGCCGACGCGGCCGGCAAACCACGTGACGACGCCGTTGCGAGCCGCGGCAATGGCCTGGTTGCCGCCCTTGCCGCCCGGCAGATAGCGGAGCGAATGGCCGGGCAGGTATTCGTCGGCGATCGGGAATGTTTCCGCATTGACGACAAGGTCGTAATGCAGCGATCCGGCTACCAATACGTGCTTTGCCATGCGGTCTCCCTCTCCTAAAGAAATGGTTAGGGTACTTGACCGCCAAAGTAAATCGCTTGAAGTATTCTACGACTTCCTGTTGACCGCGATTTCGCCGAGAAGGCGCGCAACCTCCTCTTCCGACGAAAGATCCGCCGTGGCGCCGGTGATCAAAGGTGAGGAACGCACCACTGGTGCCGTCCCATCGCCGCCGCTCGAATTCGCGGCTTGGCGCGTATCGCCTTTTACCTGCGGCGCGTTGGCGCCGCCGAATATGCCGCTGGCATCCAGTTCAGCTTCGAGCAGCTTTTCGAAATCGCTTGGGATCGCCTCGCGCGATGCCTGGGATGCAGCGCCATGCGCGATCGAAGAAGCAGGAAATGTGACGGATTGCGCCGATGGCTGGGCAACGGGCGGTGCATTATACTGGTCCGCCGGCTGTGCGGATTGCACCCGGCGGACGGCATCGGTCCTTGCGGCCTCCAGCCGGGCGGCGATCGCCTTTGCCTGCTCGGCATCCGCCATCGATTGCTCCGAAGCGGCCGAAGCCTGCTGCGTGCCGAGCATCCGGGCACGCGCCTGATCGAGCGCTGTCTCGGCGGCAACTGTTGTTGGCGGAACTGCTGCCGGTTCCTGACGCTCCCGCGCCGGTGTAGCAACTAACGGCTGGGCGGGAAGTTGACCGCTCGACTGGCTTGGATACTGGATTGCCGACGGCCTCGCAAAAGACGTCTCGACAGGCTGCTGCTGGATGACCGGCCGTTCGACCGGCTGAAAAGGCATCGTGTGCGGTGTCGGCTTGATGCCCGTCATGGGCTCGCGGTCCTCGTCATAGAGCACCGAGCCCATGGACGAGACATTTCTTTCGCCGGATTGCTGGATCCTGCCGGGGAGCGCTTCCAAGGGCACGACCGGCTGGACCGGCGCCGGCTTGATCTCGGGTTGGATGGGAGCAGGCTTGAATTCGGGCTGGATGGACTTTGCTTCGGCTGCGGCCGGCTTGACATCCGGCATAACCGGCCTGGTTTCAGGCTGTGTCTGCACGGGCCGCATGACCGGCTGAGTTGCTGGCTCGAGGCGCTCCGGAATAGTGGCCGGCCTGGGCTCGCCGATGGGCTCAGTGACATTTGCTGCGACAGACCTTGCCGCTGGAATAGCGTCTCTGATGACCGGCTCGGCCTTCCTTTCCACCGCCGGCTGGCGGTCGGAAATGCCGGTCTCGATGACGATGTCCGTTGGGCCGCCGATCATGATCAGGTGCTCGACATCGTCGCGGCGGATCAGCACCAGACGGCGCTTCGGATCGACGGCGGCTGCATCGAGAATCATCAGCCGTGGCTCGCGCGCCTTGCCGCCCTTGATGAAAAGGGGAGAGTTGCGCCGCTTGAGAAACAACAGCACGAAGATCAGCACGATAAAGGCAACGCCGACAGCGCCGATCGCGAGGACGAGCCGAGGCGCCAGGTCGGGAGTCAATCCGTCGAGCATGGTCATATCCTTTCCGGCAACGTCTTCTAGGCGTAGAGCGGCTGCCTCCAAAATAACTCAAATCCATATCGGATCAGCCAGTCCTTATTGGTCATAGACGGCTTTTTTCGGGCTTGGCAAGCGGTTTCGGGCCACAAGCCGCCCGAAACCGGGGACGGAGTTGTGCGAGGCTTGCTGCATGGCCGTTTTTGCCGGCCAAAGCGGTGAATAGATGGCGATGCCGCTTTTTGCCCGGCCCCCGACTTGATAAGGATTGAGTCGCGCGACCGTGCGTTTCGCATTAATTGAGGTATAGATGACAAATCTGAAGCCGGCGGGTGACTATCACATGCCTGTGGTCGAGAACGCCCACAGGCCCGGTATGGTCCTGCGCCTGGTCCTGCTCGCGCTGGTGCTGCTCGCCACGGCCGCCGCCTTCGTCCTGTTTCGCGACCAGATGGAGAACGAGCTTGTACTCGGTATCCTCGGCGTACTGGCCATGGCCGGCATATTCTTCATCGTTTCGGCGGTCATCGGCTTTGTCGAGATCATGCCGCAGAACCGGACCGACCGCGTACCGCGCGCCTTTCTCGACACACATCCCGATGGCACTGTTGTCACCGACCGCAAGGGCCGGCTGATCTATGCCAATGCCGCCTACGCGAAACTGACCGGTGCGGAAAATCCCGCAGCCATCCTGACGCTGGAAACGCTGCTCTCCAAGAACCGCGAGACCACCGAGGCAGTCTACCGGCTGACCAACGGGCTGATGGAAGGCAAATCCGGCTACGAGGAATTCCGTCTCGCCCATCCGCTCGGTCAACCCGATGGTGGGCCGCAGCAGGCGTGGTGGTATCGGTTGAAAGCGCGGCCCTTGAAGCTTGAGGATGAGGGCGGCGGCCCGATCTTTCTCTGGCAGATTTCGGATATTTCCACCGAGCGCGACGACCAGGAGCGCTTCTTCCGCGAGCTTCAGAACGCGATCGATTATCTCGACCATGCGCCGGCAGGCTTTTTCTCCGCCGGGCGCAAGGGCGAGATTTTCTACGTCAATGCGACGCTGGCCGAATGGCTGGGTATCGATCTCACGCAGTTCCAGCCCGGCTCGCTCGGCATCCGCGATATCGCAGCGGGCGAGGGCCTGACCCGGATGGAGACGATCCAGCCCGAACCCGGCCAGACACGAACCGAGACGCTCGATCTCGATTTCCGCAAGGTCGGCGGCCACAGCCTGCCGGTGCGGATCGTGCACCGCGTGTCGGCGATGAAGGATGGCGCGCCGGGTGAAAGCCGCACGATCGTGCTCAGGCGCCAGCGCGACGAGACGGCCGCGAACGATGATTCGTCGGCCGCACAGCGCTTCAACCGCTTCTTCAACAACACGCCGATGGCGATTGCGTCGGTCGATGGGGAAGGGCGGATCCTGCGCACCAACACCCAGTTCATGAAACTGTTTTCGGGGCTGGTCTCGCACGACGATGGCACCGTGGACCTCAGCGTCGTCGTCCACGAGGCCGATCGCGCGCGTCTCGCCGAGGCGCTGGCTGCCGCCAAGGATCGCAAGGTCGATATCGAACCCGTCGATTCGCGCCATCCCGCCGACGACGCCCGCGCCTTCCGCTTCTACGTCAATGCCGTGATCGACCAGTCCGGCGAGGTGCCTGAAGAAGCGGCGATCGTCTATGCCGTGGAGACCACGCAGCAGAAGGCGCTGGAAAACCAGATGGCGCAGACCCAGAAGATGAATGCCGTGGGCACGCTGGCCGGCGGCATCGCGCATGACTTCAACAATGTGCTGACCGCCATCCTCCTCTCCTCCGACCACCTGCTGCTCCAGGCGCGGCAGTCGGATTCGAGCTTTGCCGATCTCATGGAGATCAAGCGCAACGCCAATCGCGCCGCCGTGCTCGTCCGCCAGCTCCTGGCATTCTCCCGCAAGCAGACGCTTCGCCCGGCGGTGATCAACCTGACCGACGCGATCGGCGACCTGCGCATGCTGGTGGCCCGAATGCTGTCGGGCACCAAGGTGAAGCTGGAAGTCGATTACGGCCGCGATCTCTGGCCGGTGAAGACCGACCTTTCGCAGTTCGAGCAGGTGATGGTCAATCTCTCCGTCAATGCCCGCGACGCGATGCCCGAGGGCGGCACGCTGACCATCAGCACCCGCAATGTCACCGCCGACGAGGCGGCGAAGATGGGCCATCGCGGGCTGGCGGCCGAGGATTTCGTGCTGGTCGACGTGTCAGACACCGGCACCGGCATTTCGCCCGAGATCATGGACAAGATCTTCGAGCCCTTCTTCACCACCAAGGAGGTCGGCAAGGGCACCGGTCTTGGCCTGTCGATGGTCTATGGCATCATCAAGCAGTCCGGCGGTTACGTGATTCCGGAATCCGAAATCGGTAAGGGCACCGTCTTCCACATATTCCTGCCACGGCATATTCCCCTGGAGCAAGAGAAAGAAGATGCCCTGGTCGCGCAGGCCGCCAGCACCAAGGCAGCAGACGCCGCCGCCGCCGCCGATCTCGATCTCACCGGCAATTCCGCTGTCGTTCTGCTCGTCGAGGATGAGGAAGCCGTGCGGCGCGGCGGCAAGCGCATGCTGGAAACGCGCGGCTATACCGTGCACGAGGCCGGCTCCGGCGTCGAGGCGCTCGACATTCTCGAAGAACTCGACGGCAAGGTCGACGTCGTCGTCTCCGACGTGGTGATGCCCGAAATGGACGGCCCGACACTGCTCGGCGAGATCCGCAAACGCTGGCCGGACCTGAAGTTCATCTTCGTCTCGGGCTTCGCCGAGGACGCCTTTGCCCGCAATCTCCCCGAAGGCTCGAATTTCGGCTTCCTGCCGAAGCCGTTCTCGCTCAAGCAACTGGCAACGACGGTTAGGGAAATGCTGGATAGCTAAGTTGTTTTGATAAGCGCCACAGCGATCTTCGCCGCCAGCCGGGCATTGTTCTCGACCAGCGAAATGTTGGTCGTCAGGCTGCGGCCCTCGGTCAGGTAATAGATGTCAGAGAGCAGGAAGGGCGTCACCGCCTTGCCTGCTATGCCCTTCGCTTCGGCGTTGATCAGCGCCCGCCGGATATAGCCTTCCATCTCAGCGGCCGGAATTTCATCTTTCTCCGGCACCGGATTGCCGATCAGCATGCCGCCTGCGATGCCGAGCGCTTCGCGTGATCGCTGGAAGGCCGCGATCCGTTCGGCGCTGTCGAGCCTGAGCGGGCTCTTGAGCCCGGAACTGCGCGACCAGAAGGCGGGGAAATCATCCTGGCTAAGCGTGACGACCGGCACGCCCTTGGTCTCCAGCACCTCGAGCGTCTTCGGCACATCGAGGATCGCCTTGGCGCCTGCTGAGACGACAATCACAGGCGTCCGCGACAGCTCTTCGAGATCGGCCGATATATCGAAACTCTCTTCCGCCTTGCGATGGACGCCGCCGATGCCGCCGGTGGCGAAGACATGGATGCCCGCACGCGCCGCGGCAATCATCGTTGCGGCGACGGTGGTGGCGCCGGTCCGGCCTTCGGAAATGGCAAATGCCAGATCAGCGCGCGACAGCTTCATCGCATCGGTTGTCTTGGCCAGCGCTTCGAGTTCCGATGGTTCGAGGCCGATATGCAGGTTGCCGTTGATGACGGCGATCGTCGCGGGAACCGCACCTTCCGCACGAATGATATTCTCGACGCTCTGGGCCATATCGAGGTTGCCGGGATAGGGCATGCCATGGGTGATGATGGTCGATTCGAGCGCCACGACAGGCACGCCTTCGGCTTTCGCTGCGGCCACTTCGGACGAATAGGAAACGGGGAGGGCGTGCGTGTCGGTCATCGGCGTCAAGTCCTGGAAACGTTGCTGGCGGCTTACAACACGATTTCGGCTGGTGGCACAAGGGCAAGGGTGTTCATCAGCAGGTCGCGGGTCAGGTCCTCGGCCGTGGCCATTTCGCTGGCAAGTGCCAACCGCGCCGACGCGGCCCCGTGCACGACGCCGTCGCCGAGCGTTCCGCCCTCTAATCGGGCATGAAGGAAACCGGCGGCAAAGCCGTCGCCGGCGCCGGTCACATCGCCGATCGTCTCCAGGGGCGGCGGCGCCAGCAAAGCCTGCGAAGCTTCGTCCCAGGCGACGATTTCCCGGCCGCCGCGCGTGATCGCGCCGCCCGTGAGTCCCGCAGCCCGCATGATCGTCGGCCACGCGCGATGATCGGCCGGTGTTTCTCCCGTAAGCGCGCGCGCTTCCGCCTCGTTCATGAAGAGATAGTCGAGACGGTCGAGCAGTTCCCGGAACCGGACGACCTTGGCCGGCGAAATGCCGATGGCGGCGACCTGCAGGCCGCGCTCGGCGGCGGCTTTTGTGAGGGCGGCAAGCGTCTCACTTGGAAGGTTCGCATCCGTGAGAATGAACGCGGCTTCATCGAACTGGTCACGAACCTGCCGCACGGCCAGTCGCTTGGGGCTGAAAAAACGGTAGAGATCCATGTCGGCAAGCGCGATGACCAGATTGCCGTCGCGCTCCATGATCGCCGTATAGGTCGGCGTCCGGCGATCGAGAAAAGTGAAGGGCCGGTCGATGATGCCGGCGCTTTCCGCCGCTGCCGCGACCGCGTAGCCCTCGGAATCACCGCCGCGCGGTGAGATCAGCGTCACGCGATGACCGAGGCGGGAGAGGCTGCGCGCGCAATTGAAGGCGCCGCCGCCGGCCTCTTCCTTCCACATGCCGGGGTTCGACGCGCCGGGCGCCGTCTCGCCCGAAATCCGTCCGCGCCGGTCGATATGGGCGCCGCCCAGAACGAGGATATCAGTCATGCCAAATAAATTCCGTCTGCTGCTCGAATCATCCATATCGCCCCGGGGCAAAAAGAAGCAAGTGCGGCCTGTTGATAAACTCTTGGGAAGATTGCGAAAACAAAAATAGAACACGCATCCGATTCATGCGTAAGTTCAATAATTTATCTCTCACTTGCAATATGAGAACAAATAGGGTACACAACCTTCATCCGACACATTGCTTCGGCGGCTCCGATAACTTAAAGGTGGACCAAATGGCTCAGAATTCGCTGCGACTGGTAGAGGACAACAAATCCGTGGACAAAAGCAAGGCGCTGGATGCGGCGCTCGCCCAGATCGAACGGTCGTTCGGCAAGGGTTCGATCATGCGTCTCGGCTCGAACGAGAACATCATCGAGATCGAAACCATTTCAACCGGTTCGCTCAGCCTCGATATCGCGCTCGGCGTCGGCGGCCTGCCGAAGGGCCGCATCGTCGAGATCTACGGTCCTGAAAGCTCGGGCAAGACCACACTTGCCCTGCAGACCATCGCCGAGGCCCAGAAGAAGGGCGGCATCTGCGCCTTCGTCGATGCCGAACATGCGCTTGACCCTGTCTATGCCCGCAAGCTCGGCGTCGATCTCGAAAACCTGCTGATCTCGCAGCCCGATACCGGCGAACAGGCGCTCGAAATCACCGATACGCTGGTCCGCTCCGGCGCGATTGACGTTCTCGTCGTCGATTCGGTCGCCGCGCTGACGCCACGCGCCGAAATCGAAGGCGAGATGGGCGATAGCCTGCCAGGCCTGCAAGCCCGCCTCATGAGCCAGGCGCTGCGCAAGCTCACCGCATCGATCTCACGGTCCAACACGATGGTGATCTTCATCAACCAGATCCGCATGAAGATCGGCGTGATGTACGGTTCGCCGGAAACCACCACCGGCGGCAATGCGCTGAAATTCTACGCTTCCGTGCGTCTCGATATCCGCCGCATCGGCTCGGTCAAGGAGCGCGAGGAAGTCATCGGCAACCAGACCCGCGTCAAGGTCGTCAAGAACAAGCTCGCACCTCCCTTCAAGCAGGTCGAGTTCGACATCATGTATGGCGAGGGTGTCTCCAAGAATGGCGAACTTGTCGATCTCGGCGTCAAGGCCGGCATCGTCGAGAAATCCGGTGCCTGGTTCTCCTATAACAGCCAGCGCCTCGGCCAGGGCCGCGAGAATGCCAAGACCTTCCTCAAGGAAAATCCCGATCTCGCCAACGAGATCGAACTGGCGCTCCGTCAGAATGCTGGCCTGATCGCGGATAAGTTCCTGGAAAACGGTTCGCCCGAAGCGGAAGTGGACTCGCCCGACGCCTGATCGACAGCATTGAAACGGGTGCGTGACAGCGCATCGAACAATCCCAGCCCGGCCGCCGCCGAAACCGGCGTGCCGGGTTTTGTTTTTCTGGACATGGTCATGCACGGGCGATAAAAGCCGGTGTCCAAAACGGCGCCCTTTATCGCGCCTTGAAGGTTTGAAAGGCATATTATGAGTGGCGTGAACGAGATCCGGTCGGCGTTCCTGGATTACTTCAAGAAGAACGGGCACGAGGTTGTTCCTTCTTCGCCGCTCGTTCCGCGCAACGACCCAACCTTGATGTTCACCAATGCGGGTATGGTGCAGTTCAAGAACGTCTTCACCGGTCTCGAACAGCGCCCATACAAGACCGCTGCGAGCGCGCAGAAATGCGTCCGCGCGGGCGGCAAGCACAATGACCTCGACAATGTCGGTTATACCGCACGCCACCACACGTTCTTCGAAATGCTCGGCAATTTCTCCTTCGGTGATTACTTCAAGGAACGCGCGATCGAACTCGCCTGGAACCTGATCACCAAGGAATACGGCATCGACCGCAACCGCCTGCTGGTCACCGTCTACCATACCGACGATGAGGCGTTCGGGCTGTGGCAGAAGATCGCCGGACTGTCGGATCGCCGCATCATCCGCATCCCGACATCGGACAATTTCTGGGCGATGGGCGATACCGGTCCCTGCGGCCCCTGCTCGGAAATCTTCTACGATCACGGCGAGCACATCTGGGGCGGCCCTCCCGGTTCGGCCGATGAAGACGGCGACCGTTTCATCGAAATCTGGAACCTCGTCTTCATGCAGTACGAGCAACTGACCAAGGAAGAGCGGATCGACCTGCCGCGCCCGTCGATCGATACCGGCATGGGGCTCGAGCGCGTCTCGGCCCTGCTTCAGGGCAAGCACGACAATTACGACACCGACCTGTTCGGGGCGCTGATCGCCGCGTCGATGGAAGCCACGGGCGTCGATGACCAAGGCGATCGCCGCGCGAGCCACCGCGTTATTGCCGACCATCTCCGTTCGACGGCCTTCCTGATCGCCGATGGCGTGCTGCCGTCGAACGAGGGCCGTGGCTATGTTCTCCGCCGCATCATGCGGCGCGCCATGCGCCACGCCCAGCTGCTCGGCGCGCGCGATCCCCTGATGTACCGGCTCGTGCCGGCGCTTGTGCAGCAGATGGGCGCTGCCTATCCCGAACTCATCCGCGCCGAAGCTCTGACCACAGAAACACTGAAACTTGAGGAAACGCGGTTCCGCAAGACGCTGGAGCGCGGCCTCGGCCTGCTCAACGATGCGGTCGACGATCTGGGCGAGGGCGCTGAACTCGACGGCGATACTGCCTTCAAACTCTATGACACCTATGGCTTCCCGCTCGACCTCACGCAGGACGCGCTGCGCCAGAAGGGCATCGGCGTCGATACCGACGGCTTCACCAAGGCCATGGAGCGCCAGAAGGCCGAGGCGCGCGCCAATTGGTCCGGCTCGGGCGATGCCGCCACCGAGACCGTCTGGTACGAGATCAAGGACGCCAATGGCGCCACTGAATTCCTGGGCTACGAGACCGAGCGCGCCGAAGGCGTCGTGCAGGCGCTGGTCGTCGGCGGCAAGCAGATCACGGAGGCCAATGCCGGGGGCAAGGTCCAGATCGTCGTCAACCAGACGCCCTTTTACGCCGAGTCCGGCGGACAAATGGGCGATACCGGCGTGATCGTCTTCGAAGGCGGCCGTGCGATCGTCACCGACACCCAGAAGAAGGGTGAGGGCATTTTTGCGCATTCCGCCGAGATCACCGAAGGCACGCTGAAGGCTGGCGACCCCGTAACGCTCGAGGTCGATCACGCCCGCCGCGGTCGCATTCGCTCAAACCATTCGGCCACCCATCTGATCCACGAGGCACTGCGCGAAGTGCTCGGCACCCATGTCGCGCAGAAAGGCTCGCTCGTGGCGCCCGAACGGCTGCGCTTCGATGTTTCTCACCCTAAGCCGATGTCGGCTGAGGAGTTGAAGGAAGTCGAAGAGATCGCCAACGCCATCGTGGTCCAGAACGCGCCGGTTTCGACGCGGCTGATGAGCGTCGATGACGCGATCGCCGAGGGTGCGATGGCACTGTTCGGCGAGAAGTATGGCGACGAGGTGCGTGTCGTGTCGATGGGTACCGCGCGGCGCGGCGCCAAGGCGAACAAGCCCTATTCGGTGGAACTTTGCGGCGGCACCCATGTCCGCGAGACGGGCGATATCGGGCTGATCCGTATCCTCGGCGATAGTGCTGTCGGTGCGGGCGTGCGCCGCATCGAGGCGCTGACCGGTGAGACGGCTCGTGAATATCTTTCAACCCAGGATGAACGCGTCAAGCAGCTGGCTTCGATCCTGAAGGTCCAGCCGGACGATGTGCTTGCCCGCGTCGAAGGCTTGATGGACGAACGTCGCAAGCTGGAGCGCGAACTCAACGACACAAAGAAGAAGCTTGCCATGGGCGGCGGTGGTTCTGCGGGCGACCAGGGCGTACGCGACGTCAACGGCGTGAAGTTCCTCGGCCGCGTGATATCAGGCGTCGAGCCGCGCGATCTCAAAGGCATGGCGGACGAAGGCAAGAAGACTGCGGGTTCCGGCATCGTCACGCTGATCGGCGTGTCGGACGATGGCAAGGCAAGTGCCGTCGTGGCCGTGACAGACGACCTGACAGGTCGTTTCTCGGCGGTCGATCTCGTTCGCATCGCGTCCCAGGCTCTCGGCGGCAAGGGCGGCGGCGGCCGTCCCGATATGGCCCAGGCCGGCGGTCCGGATGGCGCGAAAGCCGATGAGGCGCTCGAAGCGGTTGCAGCCGCGCTCGGTTGAGCGCGGCGAGCGGATTTCTTCCGGCATTTCGCATAACCTTCGGCATTTATTAAATTATTTACGATAAGCAATTCCCGTATACTGGAGTTGCTCAATTGAATGCCCTGATCAGCGTTCCCACGATCTTGATCTGCACCGCCATCACCATGCTGATGGTGGCGGCGGCGCTCACGCTCCACCGGCTCTTCGACCGCCGCGAACCGGCAACCACCTGGTGGGCGGCCGGAATGTGGGCGGGGTTCCTCGGCGTGTCATTCGGTGCGACGCGGCTGATAATGCCTGCCTGGTTCGGCATCGGCCTCAGCAATGGCCTCATTCTGCTTTGCATGTCGTTCGTGGCTGCGGGCTTCACCGCTTTTGCCGGCGCCCGGCCCAGCCGCATCGGCATCGCTATGGGACCGGCGGTCTGGGTCGCCCTTTATGCAGGGTCCGAGGTTTTCCGGGAGGAAATCACCTATCGCATCGTCGCGCTCTCAATGTTGATGGCTATTTATAGCGCTCTCATGGTCCGGCGTGCGTGGGACGGGTGGAAATCCGAGCACCTGCCGACTTTCATGGCCACCGCACTGATCTACGGCGCGCATGGTCTCATGTATCTTGTGCGAATTCCGGTGAGTTTGCTCTACCCCGCGAAAAACGTGGATGGACAGATCATCGCGTCCTGGGGTGGGATATTCTTTCTCGAAGGATTCACGCTGACCGTTATGAGCGCCTTCGTATTCCTCTCGCTGATCAAGGAGCGCGCGGAGCGGCGCTATCGTCTCGCGGCGGAAATAGACGGTCTGACCCTGGCGGCCACGCGCCGCTTCTTCGTCTCGGAGACCACGGATCTGCTGGCCCACAAGAAGGCGCGGGGGGTGCTGGCGGTCATCGACCTCGATCATTTCAAATCGATCAACGATTCCTTCGGGCATATGGGCGGCGACCGCGTGCTGCAAACCTTTGGCGCTTACGTTGCCGACCGACTCGAGCCCCGCATGGTGTTCGGCCGCCTGGGCGGGGAGGAGTTCGGCATTTTCATGCCCGATTTCACCGATCGGCAGGCGGGCGAGTTCCTCGAAACGATCCGCACAGGTGTCGAGGCGCTGGAAATTCCGTTTATGGGCAACCCGATCCGGATCACCATCAGCATTGGCGTTGCGTCGGTGCGCGATGCCGGACTGGATTTCGACCATCTCATGGCGGCAGCCGACAGCGCACTCTATATCGCCAAGGACGATGGTCGAAACCGCCTGCGCTTCTTCTCGCTTGCCATGCGCATGCATCGCATTGTCGAAGGAGACCAGGAAAGCCGCGTCGGCCTCGCCGATTCGAGGCTGAGCCGGACCGGCATACGAATTCAGGTGAAGCGGGCCTGAGCGTCAGGCCGGCCTCTTGCGCAGTCTGATCTCGCTCAGTCCCAGACCGAGCACTGCCGCAAGCACGCAGCCGATTCCCAGTACATGGTTGAGCGAGATTGTCTCGCCGAGAACGCTCGCGGCCATGAAAACGGCCGAGACCGGAGCCACCGCCGTGAAGACGGATGCCTCCGCGCCTGATACGCGTCGCGCGCCCGCATACCAGAACAGAAAGCCGGCGACGGTCGGGACGAGTGCATAATACGCGATAGCCCAGAGAGCGGGCTGGATTTGCATTGAGTTGAGGTGTGTTTCGAAGGCCGCCGGTATCACGCATGCGGCCAGCCCAATGGCCGTCACCAGGGTCGAGAGAGCCAGTGGTTCCACGGGCGTGCGCAGTCGTTTGTTGACCAGGATGAAAAGGCCTTCGCAAAGCACGGCACCGAAGATCAGGACGTCGCCGATGACCGAAGACTGGCCTTCGCCCGGTTGTAGCACGATCGCCAGCACGCCGGATGCGGCAATCGCTAGTGCCAGATAGATGCCGGGCCGGGGCCGCTCGCCGAGCAACAGGATTGCGATGGCCCCCGAGACGACTGGCAAGGTTCCGATGATGATGCCGGCATTGGCAGCCGACGTCAGGCTGAGTCCGGCGATCAGCAGCGTCGTATAGCCGACGCTTCCCGCAACCGCCTGCAAGACCACGAGCAACCGATCGCGGCGCGACAGTTTTGGCAATCGCCTGCCCGTAAGAAGCATGATCGCGATGAAGACCGGCAATGCCATGGCAAAGCGCAGCGCCGTGGCGGTGAACGGCGGCACGCCGGCCGCGATGATCTTGCTCGCGATCACCGTGCTGCCCACCGTTGTCATGGCGGCGGTGAGATAGAGATAGCCCTTGATTTTGTCCGACATCGGTCACCTCGTTTTGCCTGAGGTAAGCTGGCGCGGGCAGGGGCGTCTTGAAGGAAATTGCAGGATTAATTGAGGGCTCTGGCGAAGCTGCCGGGCGAGATGCCGTATTTGCTCACGAAAACGCGGGTCATATGGCTCTGGTCGGCAAAGCCACTGGAGGCGGCGGCTGCCGCAAGCGAAACGCCCCCGGCAATCAGCTCGCGGGCGAGATTGACGCGCCGCTGCACGATATAGGCATGTGCGGTGAGGCCGGTGGTCTTCTCGAAGGCGCGCAACAACTGGAACCGGCTCAGCCCAGCCTCTCGCGCCAACCCCGCCAATGTGTGGCCCGCTGCCGGATCGTCGTCGATCATCGCTTGCGCCTGACGGATATCCGGTGCCACGACGACCGGCATGCGGCGCTCGCAGATGACTTGTGCCACGAGTTCCAGCAGACCGGCTTCTCCCGAGAGGCCCGCATCGATCCCTGAAGTCAGAATCCGGAACAGGCCACGAAACCGGCTCGCGAGAAGTGGATCGGTCATCACCGGATGCGCGATCTCGGCATGCCTGCGTTCCTCGAACACATCGGCGGCGGCTTCCGTAATCAGTTCCGGTTGGAAATAGAGGATCGACCAGGTCCGGCCTGCATCGCCAATCGGCATGCCGTCATGCACCTCGCCGGGATTGACGGTGATCAGGTTGCCCGCGCCCGCCTCGACCATGCCGCGGCCGCTGAGCGATCTCTGCGCTCCATGCTCGATCACGCCAATGCCGAATTCATCATGCGTATGCTTGGCGAAGGAATGCCGCGACGATGCCTCCACGGCAGTGACGCCGGATATCGCTGTCCGAAGCATTCTGAATTCGCCTTGGATCATGATCTAAGCAGACACTCGCGCCGGGATTTTGTCTGGGCGGCGCTTTCCAAAAGACAGCGACACTTCGATATCCGCGTCAAGTTTACCGAGAATGCTGATCATGCGATCCAGGGTAAAACGGTCAAGCTTCACATTGCGCAGTCTAGAAAACTCCGAATGTGCCACGCCGGTTATCCCTTCAGCATCACGCGTGGACAGTTCTCGTTCGTCGAGAATGCGAATGATCCGGGCCGCGAGGATCGCGCGCGCCTGTTCCAGATCGGCATTCGGCATATCGAGATCGCGGAAGACATTCCCGCTTCCATGCACGAGTTCAAAGTCGTTGCTCATGATAGGCTCTCTTTCAGCCGCTTTATACGGTCTCTGATCAGATCGATTTCCGTTTGAGGTGTCTTGATGCCGGATTTTGACTTCTTCTGAAATGCATGGACGACCCAAAGTGCGTCGCCGACCCGCACGACATAAACAACCCGAAATGCATCGCCTCTGTGCTTTAGCGCTATTTCGAAGACACCACTTCCGAACCCCTGCAACGGCTTGGCCTTTTCGGACTTGCTGCCTTCCGCAGCCATGGTGAGCGCTCTCAGCGCCTCCTGTCTTGCCGCGAGCGGAAACCCCTGGAAATCACGTAGTGCTGGCTTTATCCAGGAAATCGGTCGCGTCAGAGGCATTTGGAGATGTTAGCAAATATGTCAACGTCAGGCAACGCTGTTTTGTCAATACACGCTCAGCCCAAACCCCTGCATCAGCCGTCGCGTCGAGAAATCCGGCCGGCCCGATGTCAGGATCGCGCGGTCGGCATGGTGTTCCGGTTGCAGGCTCTCATCGAGTGGCACCAGGCGCCGGGCTTGGCGGGCGATGGCCTCGGCGGGGTCGAGCCAGTCGACGGGCCAGGGGGCGAGCCGGCGGAAGACATTGGCCATGAACGGATAATGCGTGCAGGCCAGCACCACGATGTCGGTCTTGGCGCCGTCCTGTTCGTAGAAGCATTGAGAAATCTCGCCCGCCACATCGGCGTCGGCGATAGCCTCGCCTCTTATATAGGCTTCCGCCATGCGGGCGAGGTCAATTGAACCGACCAGTCGGACATGGCACTGGCTGGCAAAAGATTGGATGAGGTCGCGGGTATAGGCGCGCTTCACCGTGCCGGGTGTCGCCAGCACCGAGATCAGGCCAGAGCGGGTGCGCTCGGCCGCAGGTTTGATCGCCGGCACGGTGCCGACGAACGTATGGCCCGGATAGGTGGCGCGAAGGTCAGCGCCGACAAGCGTGAAGGCCGTGTTGCAGGCGATCACGGTGATTTCCGGCTTCAACTCCTCGAGCAACCGGCCGAAAAGCTCTACGACGCGGGCGCGCAGTTCCGGTTCGGCCCAGTTGCCGTAAGGGAATCCGGCGTCATCAGCGACATAGACGAAATTGCGCTCCGGCATCAGCACCCGGAGTTCGCGCAGAACGGTCAGCCCCCCGATGCCGCTGTCGAACACAAGGATGGGCTTTGGCGCGTCAGTCATCGAAATCATCCGGGTTTCCGGCGCCGCGCGGATGCTTGCGGCTGAACCGGTCGAGGGAGGAGATTATGCCGCGCATCACCTTGATCTCGGGCGCGGTGAAGGCGCGGCGGGAGAGAACGGCACGGAGATTGTCGATCATCTTGGGCTTTTTCGCGGCTGGCCGGAAAAAGCCGCGCGCATCGAGCGCTTCCTCCAGATGATCGAACAGTCCGAAGAGCTGGTCCTTGGTCGCCGGCGTCTGGTCGACCGCATGGAAGGGCGTTTCGTCCTTCGATGCCATCGTCGTCTTCATCCACTCATAGGACATCAGTAGCACGGCTTGCGCGATGTTGAGCGAGGCGAAGGCGGGATTGACGGGGAAGGTCACGACCTCGTCGGCCAGCGCCACGTCCTCGTTAGACAGGCCGGACTTTTCGCGACCGAACAGGATGCCGACCTTCTCGCCGGCATCGTATTTCGCCCGCAGTGTTTCGGCCGCGACGATCGGCGACCGCACCGGCTTGAAGCCGTCGCGCACGCGTGCCGTCGTTGCATAGACGAAATTGAGATCGGCCAGCGCCGCTTCCAGCGTTCCATAGACCACCGCGCCATCGATCACGTGGTCGGCCTTGCTCGCCGCGGCACGCGCCTTATCGCTTGGCCAGCCGTCCCGTGGCGCGACGAGCCGAAGCTCAGAAAGACCGAAATTCGCCATGGCTCGCGCCACCATACCGATATTCTCGCCAAGCTGCGGTTCGACAAGCACAACGACCGGTCCGCCGGTGATCATTTCGCGTTCGGAATTGGTGCCGGACATCAGTCATTCCAGATAAAGAGATGTTTCCGGCACTCACTCGCACATCCGGCATGCATCCGGCAATTCCTACTGCGGATTTTTGCCGCGCTCGATGTTGTCTTTCATTTCCGCCAGCAACGAATCCCACTTGCCTTCGCTGAGACGGTGGATGTCCGAAATCACGGGTTCGCCACCTTCCGTCACGACATCGAACTTCAGCTCGCTCACTCTGGCCTGGCTTTCGGGATCCGGCGCACAGGCCATCAGCCTGAAGCGCACATCGACCACGGCTGGGTCATTCGCGTCACCCGCAGGTGACACCGTGAGATCCTTGAGCGGGCAACCGTCCTGGCTGGAGGTGATCACGTCATAGTCGAACGGCGTATCGCCCTCGTCATAGGCGGGATACTTCGTGTTTTCACGGTAAGTGGCGGCGAAATTCTTGCTGAAGTCCCGGTCAAGATTGTCGAAATAACCCGTTGTCGTGCCTTCGTTGGTCTCCCAGCGGGCCTTGGCGATATCCATGATGCGGTTGACGGGATCCTCGCTCGAGGCGGCAAAGGCTGTAAGCGGCATCAAGAGTGCCAGTGAGAAAAGTCCAAGTCTCTTCATTGTGGTTGCGATTCCTGTTGTTGCCCTGAATTCTGCTTGGGGTCGTCCGCCGCAGGCGGTTCGGCTGGCGTCTCGGCACCGGTCTTGGCAATCTCCTTCATTTCCTTGACAAGAGAATCCGGCTTGCCGTCGATGATGCGGTGGATGTCTGAAATGACCGGCTTGCCGTCCTCGGTCAGGACATCGAAATGGACTTCGGAGACCGTGTCCTTGCCGGGATCCTCGGCATAGCAGCTCATCAGCTTGAAAGTGACCTTCACGTCGCTGACGCCTGCCGTTTCCGGCGCGGCCACGATGGCCATGTCCTTCAGCGGGCAGCCGTCCTGGCTGTTGGTGATCACGTCATAGCCGAACGGTCCGCCGCCTTCATCGTAGATCGGATATTTCTCAGCCTCGCGATAGGCGGTCACGAAGTCCTTGCTGAAAAGGACGATATGATCCTTGTCGAAATAATCCTTGCCCTCGGGCGGCTTATCGCTCCAGAGCTGGCTTGCGAGATCCATGATCGCTTTCACCGGTTCGTCGGGTCCTGCCCAGGCCGGCGACGCGAACATGAGTGCCGCGGCGATTGCAAGCGCCTTCTTCATGGAAAATTTCCTTCCCGGGTGATTCTCGCCCTGTGATGCAAGACGTGGAACACGGCCGAGAAATTCCGTCAATTCGATGGCTTCTACCAATATCCCGTTTGCGTCCCGGTTTGGCGATGTTATAGGCAAGCCATCCGTCTATTTGCGGCGCGCTCCCCACGCCGCGGCCACCCAAGGAAAGAGGAAATTCCATGAGCAAGATCAAGGTCGCAAACCCCGTCGCCGATCTCGACGGCGACGAGATGACGCGCATCATCTGGCAGCTGATCAAGGACAAGCTGATCCATCCCTATCTCGATCTTGACATCGATTATTTCGACCTTTCCGTCGAGAACCGCGACGCCACCAACGACCAGGTGACGGTCGATGCGGCCAATGCAATCAAGAAATACGGCGTCGGCATCAAATGCGCGACGATCACGCCCGATGAAGCGCGCGTCAAGGAGTTCAACCTCAAGGACATGTGGAAGAGCCCCAATGGCACGATCCGCAATATTTTGGGCGGCGTCATCTTCCGCGAGCCGATCATCTGCAAGAACGTGCCGCGCCTGGTGCCCGGCTGGACCAAGCCGATCGTTGTCGGCCGCCACGCTTTCGGCGACCAGTACAAGGCGACCGATTTCAAATTCCCTGGCAAGGGCACGCTGACCATGAAGTTCGTCGGCGAGGACGGCACGGTCATCGAGAAGGAAGTCTACAAGTCGCCTGGCGCTGGTGTCGCCATGGGCATGTACAATCTCGACGAGTCGATCAAGGAATTCGCCCGCGCCTCGCTGATGTACGGCAAGATGCGCGGCTGGCCGGTCTATCTCTCGACCAAGAACACCATTCTCAAGGTCTATGACGGCCGCTTCAAGGATATTTTCGAGGAAATCTACCAGAGCGAGTTCAAGGCCGATTTCGACAAGCTCGGCATCACCTATGAACACCGCCTGATCGACGACATGGTCGCCTCGGCGCTGAAATGGTCCGGCGGCTATATCTGGGCCTGCAAGAACTACGACGGCGACGTGCAGTCCGACACGGTGGCGCAGGGCTTCGGCTCGCTCGGCCTGATGACCTCGGTTCTGCTGACGCCCGACGGCAAGACGGTGGAAGCCGAAGCTGCCCACGGCACGGTCACCCGCCATTACCGCCAGCACCAGAAGGGCCAGGAAACCTCGACCAATTCCATCGCCTCGATCTTCGCCTGGACCCGCGGCCTCGCGCACCGCGCCAAACTGGACGACAATGCCGAACTCGCCACGTTCTGCGACACGCTGGAAAAGATCTGCGTCTCGACCGTAGAAAGCGGCTTCATGACCAAGGATCTGGCGCTGCTGATCGGCCCCGACCAGCCCTGGCTCTCGACCACCGGCTTCCTCGACAAGATCGACGAGAATCTCAAGAAGGCGATGGCGGCCTGAGGCTGCCTTCAGCATCGTTGAATTTCTAAGCCCGGCTTCGCGAGAGGTCGGGCTTTCCATTGCAGTCCACATTTTGCTTGTTGTACAGTAAGTTAGTTAAGCTAGATCGCGGAGTTCACAACGCGCGAAATTGGCGCCTTCGAGGAGATTTCAGCACCCGCGCGGATTGCGCTTCGTTGAATCCTGGAGAGGGCGAAAGACGTACAGGGCGGCGCTTTCGATTGGAAGAAATCGAAGGCCTATTGCGACGCGGGACGTGATGACTGCATAGTTCAAGAAGCCTCCTAGCGACCGCCTAGCAGCGACAGCATGTTCAGCGGCGCTGCATTCGCAATCGACAGGGCACTGTTGGCGAGGCCCTGCTGCACATCGACAGCGCGGAGCTTCGAGGCGGCGGTATCCATGTTGGCATCGACAAGCCGGCCGACGCCCCGGTCCAGCGTCTGCTGCAATTCGGCGACGAAGCCCTGTTGCATATCGATGCGCGAAATCAGCGAACCCAGGTCGGCGGACGCGTCGGTCATCGCCATCAGCATCCGGTCGGTGACGGAGAGCATTTCCGCGACCTGATCCTGGCTCGTCGTCGCATCGAGCCTGATCTCGGTATGAAGTGTCTGATTGCGGCCGTTGAGAAGCACCCAATCGGTGCTGGCCCCGGCATCACCGGCATAGGCGGCGTTGGTCAGGATCCCAGCAGTGGAATCCTCATCGATGAGGTGGTTGGTGCCGTTCACATTCCATGTCGAATAGACGAGCGTCTGGACCGAGACATTGCCCGAGGAGTCACGACCGAACGAACCCACGATCTGCCGGCCGATATCATCAGCTGCGGATCTGCGAACCATCCAGTTCTCGCCGTTGAAGGATGCGCCTTCGGCGATCGTCCGCAATTCGCTCTTGAGTTCGGTGATTTCGTTGTTGATCTTTCCGAAGCTGGTGCCCGCCTCATGCGCCGTGACCAGTTTCTTCTTGATCTCCTCGACCACTTCGATGGCGGTCGTCATGCCGGTATAGGCGACATCGACGGCGGCGGCACCGATACCCAATCCGTCTTCGGCGGCGGCGAGCGCGCGGTTGTCCGAGCGCATCATGGTGGCTATGGACCAATAGGCGCTGTTGTCGGCGGCGGTCTTGACACGCAGACCCGTTGCGACTTCCTGCTGCCTGTCGGTACGCGCGCTGGTGATCGCGCGCAGTTGGTCGACGGTGAACGTCGCACCGGTGTTGGTGAGAATACTTGTCACGGCTACTTCCGAACTAAATACGTGGACTTTACAAACTGCCTGACTGATACCGGAACCGACTTGTCGAGCTTCATGCAGCGACAGCGGAGAGCACCCGGTATGGTTAATCCAGAATGCAGATCTATGCTTAATGCTGGGTAAAGCGGAGCGTGGGAGACGAAAATATTTTCTACCGCGAGATGCGGCTCGATGCATGTTGATCATGAATTGCAGTCTGGGAAAGGGTATGTGTGAACGATAGAGCGCAACTCACAATCCTCATCATCGGCGGCTACGGCACGTTCGGTAGCAGGCTGGTAGAACTCCTGGCTGACGAGCCGTGGCTGCATGTCATCGTCGCCGGACGATCATTCGAAAGAGCCCAAGCGCTGTGCACCCGCCTGACTGCGGCGGCGACGCTCGTGCCTTATAGCGTGGACCGCGACGGTGACATGGGAAAGGCTCTTTCCGACTTGGCGCCGGATATTCTCGTCGATGCGACGGGGCCATTCCAGACCTATGGCGACGATCCCTATCGGTTGGTCAGGCAGTGCATCGCACATGGTGTGAACTATCTCGATTTCGCCGATGGCAGCGCCTTTGCGCGAGATATAAGCGCATTCGATGCAGAGGCGAGGGCGGCCCATGTGTTCGCTCTCTCCGCAGCAAGTTCTTCGCCCGCGCTGAGTGTGGCGGTGGTCCGCGAACTGGCGAAAGGCATGGCGTCGGTCGAACATGTCGAGGGTGGCATCGCGCCATCGCCATTCGCTGGGATCGGGCTCAATGTTATCCGTGCGATCACAAGCTACGCTGGCAGGCCGGTAAAGCTGATGCGGAACGGACGATTTCAGACTGGATACGGCCTGACGGAATCACGCCACGTGACGATCTGCCCGCCAGGAGTTCTGCCGCTTGGCTCCCGGCGCTTCGCGCTCGTCGATGTGCCCGATCTGGAACTCCTTCCCGCGACCATGCCGGGATTGAAATCGGTCTGGTTCGGTGCGGGTACGGCGCCGCAGATCTACCTTCGGTTTCTGATGGCGCTGGCTTGGCTGACGCGGCTGAAATTGCTGCCCGGGCTGTCCCCTTTGGCCGGCCTGTTTCATTCCGTGGCCAATCGCCTGACCTGGGGCGAGCCGCGTGGCGGCATGTTCGTCAAGGTCTCGGGCCGGGACACGGAGGGCAGGGCTGTCACCCGCTCCTGGCATCTCATCGCCGAGGGCGATACAGGGCCTTCCGTGCCGGCCATGGCGATCGATGCGATCATCCGAAAATGCCTCCTCGGTCACCGTCCGGAGACCGGCGCACGGGCGGCCACCGAGGTGCTTTCGCTGGCCGATTTCAAACGCGGTTTCGCCGCCAAGAACATCGTCACGGGCGTCCGCGAAGAGGCTGACGGGAGTGACCCGCTGTACAGGCGGGTCCTCGGCGCGGCATGGGGCCGACTGCCCGGGCAAATCCAGGACCTCCATAGCATCGAGACCAGCAGGATTTTCTCGGGAAGAGCGCAGGTTTCTCGCGGGCATGGCGTTATCGCCCTCATCGTCGGTGGGCTCTATCGCTTTCCCAGGGAAGGCTCGGAAATTCCGGTTGATGTCCTGCTCGAACGGCGCGGTGATGGCGAGTTCTGGCAGCGCAATTTCGCCGGCCGCATTTTCCGAAGCTGGCAACGGGAAGGTCGCGGGCGCAGCCAATATCTGATCGACGAACGCTTCGGCCCGATCGCCGTGGGACTGGCGCTTGTCACCGGGGAGGGACGCCTGGAGTATATCGTCCGCCGATGGAGTTTCCTCGGGCTGCCGATGCCCATGTTCATGGCGCCGGGCGGGCGGACGTTTGAATTCGTCGAGGGCGGACGCTTCCGTTTTCATGTCGAGATCGCCCATCCCTGGTTCGGGCTCATCGTCCGCTATCAGGGCTGGCTGGAGAAGACGTGAAGCGAAAACCTTGTGGGTTGCCGCAATTCATTCACGCCGTCTTGGCGAATCCTTGCTAGATAGTGCGTTGCGGCGACGAGGAATGGAATGACGGCAGGCATCGACATGGGCACGGGCGCGGGCGGCGAAAGCTCGACGCTCGATCTGGAGGAATTGCTGGCGACGCGCCTTCTGGTGCAGGGCAATTCCGGCTCGGGAAAGTCGCATCTGCTGCGCCGCCTGCTCGAACAGTCCGCTGGCTGGGTGCAGCAGGTGATCGTTGATCCCGAGGGCGATTTCGTCACGTTGGCCGATCGCTACGGTCATGTGGTGATCGAGGGCGAGCGGACGGAGGCCGAGCTTCTCGGAATTGCGGCGCGCGTGCGCCAGCACCGCGTCTCCTGCGTTCTTTCGCTCGAAGGTCTCGATGTCGAGGACCAGATGCGTGCCGCCGGCATCTTCCTCAATGGCCTCTTCGATGCGGAACGTGACCACTGGTATCCGGTGCTTGTCGTGGTCGACGAGGCGCAGATGTTCGCGCCCGCTGTCGCTGGCGAAGTCACTGATGAAGTGCGCAAACTCTCGCTCGGCGCGATGACCAATCTCATGTGCCGCGGCCGCAAGCGCGGGCTGGCCGGCGTCATCGCCACCCAGCGCCTCGCAAAGCTCGCCAAGAACGTCGCGGCCGAAGCCTCGAACTTCCTTATGGGCCGCACCTTCCTCGATATCGACATGGCCCGCGCCGCCGACCTGCTCGGCCTGGACCGGCGCCAGGCCGAGATGTTCCGTGACCTGCCGCGCGGCGCCTTCGTGGCGCTCGGTCCCGCGCTCACCAAGCGGCCGGTCAAGGTCCAGATCGGCAAGGTCGAAACCTCCGCGCGGTCGTCAAGCCCTAAGCTGGTGCCTTTGCCCGAGGCGATGGAGGATGCGGCCGACTTCATCCTGACACCCGACCCATCCGAATTCGCCCGCCCGGTCGCGCGCTACATCCAGCCGGCGCCGCGCCCCGCCACCGACATCCTCGCGGAACTCGCCAAGCCTCGTTCAGAAGAGCCTGTCGTGACCGAGTCCCGGCCCAAGCGCGCCGAACTGACGCCTGAGGAACGCGAGGCACAAGTCTCCTCCGCCCTTGCCGATGTGATGGAAGGCGCCAATGCTTTCCGCACCGACGCGGAACTCTACCAGGATTTTCTAGTCCGCTGCCGCATCCGCCGCCTCGCCGGCACGCCGCTCTCGCTTGCCGATTTCCGCGGGCGGCTCGCGGTGATCCGCTCCGGCGCTACCGAGGAAACGATGGCGTCGGAATCCTGGGGCAAGGCGCTCACCTTGAGTCATGCCGTCACGGATGACCTGAAAGCCGTGTTCCTGATGCTGGCCAACGCCGCCCTCAACGGTCAGTCATGCCCGCCGGACGCGGCGATCGCGCGGAGCTATGGGACGCATTCTGTCCGCCGCGCCCGCCGGCTTCTCGGCTATTTCGAGGAGCAGGGATTGGTCGTCGTCCACCAGGACCGCCTCGGTGGCCGCATCGTGGCATTCCCCGATCTCGGGGTAGAGACCCTGCCGGGCAATCCGGATGCGCCGGAACGTGAGGCCTGCGACGCGGCTGAGTAGCCGCGCCGGCGGTCGCTCCGTTCCTCAATAGATACCGTTCTTGTTGGCGCTCTTCGCCGGAATAGGCTGGATCACGTCCCAGTGTTCGGCGATCTTGCCGTCCTCCACACGGAAAATATCCACGATGACGGACTCCGCACCGGCCCAGAGCCCATGTGTGTGAATCCAAACCAGGTCGCCATCCGCGGCGATCCGAACCAGATCGACTTTGGATTTCGGGGCCTTGTCGAACCCGAATGACAACAGCATCTGCCTCAGAGCTTCACGGCCCGTCGGAACCATAGGATTGTGCTGGATGTAATCTTCCTTGAAATATTTGTCGAGCGACGAGAGATCCTTGTCGCCGAACAGGGCCTGGTAGGCGGTTGTCACGAGCGCCTTGTTCTTCTCTTCCTGCTCGTGCCGCGCAATGACGGCAGCCTGCTTCGTCGTGGGATCGTCGGCGTGCACCGGGATGGCAGGGGCAAGCGCGAAGAGGGCGATGGCAAGCACGGATGCGAGATAAGGCTTCATGGTCTACTCCTCGATGGGTTCGATATGGCTCAAGGCCAACGCCCAGCGCAGATTACAGAAAGAGAGGAGCTTGTCTTGCACGAATTCGTGACAAGAGCGTTCCGAATTCGTGAACAAAATCAGGCACAAAAAGGTAACTATGGGACAAATTCCCGCCTTCGGCAGCGGGAAGTGCCCAGCTTGCCTGCCGCCGGCCCTTCACAAGATCAGTCGATTTCGACCCCGAGTTCCGCCCGCAGCTTCTTCGTCAGCGACTTCGCGACGGTCTTGTAGGATCGCAGGATGTAGGTCTTGAGATCGTCCTGCGGCAGGTCGGCGACCGAGGCGACCGATACCCATTGGCGCTTGGCGAAATAAGGCGCCTGATCGATGCCGTCGATCGCGGTCAGGATTTCGAAGGTCTCTTCCGGGACCTTGAACACGATCCTGTCCTGCCCGTCGCTCCATCTGTTGAGGAGAACAAAGACCTTGCCGCCGACTTTGGCAACGCGCGATCCCCATTGATCGACGAAGGTGACGCCGGGCTGCTTACCGGCGAATGCGTCGAACTGAGCTTGGGTGAAGAGCGACATCAGGACCTCCTGCGACTCGGGATCGAATGCGGACAGTCCCTGAAATCGCAGTCACGTTCAACAGGCAAGAGGCGCGCGATTGCCCGCGCGCCTCAGGTTTGCCAATCAGTGGGTTTCGGCCACTTTCTCGTTGCGCGTGGCCCAGAGCGAGCCGATGATGCCTGATGCCAGCAAGCCGATCGTCACGCCGAGCGATACAGTGGGCGGGATTTTCGCGATGCCGAGCATGTCGGCAACGAAGATTTTCGAGCCGACGAAGACCAGCACCGCGGCAAGCGCATATTTGAGATAGGCGAAGCGGTGAATAAGGGCAGCCAACGCGAAATAGAGGGCACGCAGGCCGAGGATCGCGAAAATGTTCGAGGTATAAACGATGAACGGGTCGGTGGTGATCGCGAAGATCGCCGGGATCGAATCGACCGCGAAGACGAGGTCCGCCAGTTCGACCATGATCAGCGCCAGGAAGAGAGGCGTGATCCATGTCTTCATCCTGCCCGTTGCTGGATCCGGCTCGCGCACGACGAAGCGTTCGCCATGCAATTTGTTGGTCACCGGCAGCTTGCGGCGCAGGAATTTCAGGACGGCATTGTCGTCGAGATTGCCGTCATGACCGGACGAAAACAGCATGCGAATGCCCGTCACCACCAGGAAGGCAGCGAAAATGTAGAGAACCCAGTGGAAATTCTCCACCAGGGCAGCGCCGCCCGCGATCATGATGCCGCGCAGCACGATCACGCCGAGGATGCCCCAGACGAGCAAACGGTGCTGGTACTGACGTGGAATGGAGAAATAGGAGAAGATCATCGCGATGATGAAGATATTGTCCATCGCCAGCGATTTTTCGACCACGAAGCCGGTCAGGTATTCGAGCGCCGGCTGTTCGCCGGATTGGAACCAGATCCAGCCGCCGAAGGCGAGGCCGATCGTGATATAGAAGGCCGAGAGAAGCAGGCTGCGCTTGATGCCGATCTCTTTGGAGCCCTTGTTGAGGGCACCGAGATCGAGCGCGAGAAGTGAGATGACGAGAGTGATGAACACGGCCCACATCCATGCGGGCGTGCCGAGAAGTGACAGTTCGAGTAAATGCATCGGTCAACCATGATCCGGACATATGCCTGGGATTACCTATGCGGGGCCCTGGCATAAGGTTGGCTGAATGAATCCGACATCACGTGCAGTCCGGTTGCACGCCAGAGGGGCCCGGATCCCTGTGCAGCCGACAGGTGGTGCGCAAAGCCCAGGATTTCAAGCGGCCTCTGTTGACTTTTCCGCAGCGACCCCATAGAAGCCGCTCAACTCCGGGCAGCGATGCCCGGTGTTGCGTTTCTGCTGGCATGTCGCACGTGGAAACAGAGCATGTCCCGTGGCGTCTCCGTTCAAGCTGACGTGAGATACCTGTCAGAAAGGCCGAAAGGCTTTTTCAGAGGAGGGCGTGTTTCCTTATAACAAGGCGAGAGGCTTCGGCCACGCCACAAAAGAAAGGAAATGCGATGAGCAAGCGCGCATCGTCTAAGTACAAAATCGACCGCCGCATGGGCGAGAATATCTGGGGCCGTCCGAAGTCCCCGGTCAACCGCCGCGAATATGGCCCCGGCCAGCATGGCCAGCGCCGCAAGGGCAAGCTTTCCGACTTCGGCGTGCAGCTGCGCGCCAAGCAGAAGCTGAAGGGCTACTACGGCGATATCTCCGAAAAGCAGTTCCGCGCCACCTTCGACGAAGCTGCGCGCCGCAAGGGCGATACCCCGGAAAACCTGATCGGTCTTCTTGAGTCGCGCCTCGATGCCGTGGTCTACCGCTCGAAGTTCGTCGCGACGATTTTTGCTGCCCGCCAGTTCGTCAACCATGGCCATGTCACGGTCAACGGCGTCCGCGTCAACATTCCGTCATACCGCTGCAAGGCCGGTGACCTTATCGAGGTCAAGGAAAAGTCCAAGCAGCTGACGATCGTCCTGGAAGCCGCCTCGCTCGCCGAACGCGACGTTCCGGACTATATCGAAGTCGATCACAACAAGATGAAGGCCACCTTCAACCGTATGCCTGGTCTCGCCGACGTTCCGTATCCTGTTGTCATGGAGCCGAACCTGGTCATCGAATTCTATTCGCGCTGATTTGTTTCAGCCCGACGAGTTTGGAAAAGCCGCCTCGCAAGGGCGGCTTTTTTTGTTGGGTCAATTGAAAAGTAACGCTAAGTGTTATATGTATGTGCTTGAGTGATGGAGCGGCATTTGCGGGTCTTCAAGAACGCATCGTTCGAAAAGTTTGCCCGCAAGGAGAAGCTTGCCGATTCGGTACTTTGCGAAGCGGTGGCTCGTGCTGAGAGCGGCTTGATCGATGCAGATCTTGGCGGAGGCGTTGTCAAGCAGCGGGTGGCACGGCCCGGCGCCGGAAAATCCGGTGGCTATAGGACGATTGTCTTCTTCCGGTCCGGTGAGCGCGCGGTGTTCGCATTTGGATTTGCCAAGAGCGACAGGGCGAATCTGACTTCCGAGGAGCAGGCGTTCTTTCGGAAGGCCGCCAAGCTGGTGCTTCAATTCTCGAATGAACAAATGGATGCCGAAGTGCAAACAGGGCGTCTGCTGGAGGTAAATTGCGATGGTCAAGACATATAAAAGTGATGCGATGGCCGCCATCCACGAGATGATGGAAGGATTCCATCAGAGTGGCGCGATCGATAAGCAGACGATGCGGGAGTTCGACGAAGCCTGCCTTACGACCATTGAGGCGCTAGGTCCTGAGGAAATTCGGGCAATCCGAGAGCGAGAACATTTGTCTCAGCCGGTATTCGCTCGCTACTTGAATGTCAGCAAGGGACTGGTTTCGGATTGGGAGCGGGGCGTGAAGAAGCCGGGCGGGCCTGCGCTCAGGCTGTTAACGGTGGTGGATAAGAAGGGCATTCAGGCGATCGCCTGAACTCTTGCATGAATATACGCAACACCGACATCTCCTGGGGCCTCGTCTCGATCCTGTTCCACTGGACGATGGCCGCACTGTTCCTCGGCCAGTTCGGGCTCGGCTGGTACATGCAGGGCGTCAAGAACCTGCTCGATCAATATTATCTCTATCAATGGCACAAGTCGTTCGGCTTCCTCATCCTCGGCCTGGCGGTGTTGCGCGCGCTGTGGTCGCTTTCATCCAGGAGGCCGAGGCTTCCTGACGATATGCCCGCCGGCGAAAAGACGCTCGCGCGCGGCAGCCATGCGGTGCTCTATCTGTTCCTCGTCATCCTTCCGCTCACCGGCTGGGCGATTGTCTCGACCTCGCCGCTGCCGATCGCCACGCGCTTCTTCGGCCTGTTCGTCATTCCTTCGCTGCCGACAGGCATCTCGATGCATAGCGAGCAAATCTGGTCGAGCCTGCATGGCTTTCTCGCCTATGCCGCGATCTTTCTCGTCGGCGTGCATGTGCTTGCCGCATTGCGGCATCATTTCAAGAGCAAGGATGATATTCTGGTGCGGATGATCTGGCCTCGCCGTCCCTGACGGCGGCTGGAAAATGGAGGCTCCGATGCTGCGTCGCATGATCTTTTTCTGCCTACTGACCGCTGTGCCGTTTTCGCTCCACGCCGAGTCGCTTGGGGCGCTCGAGGGACGCTACAAGGTGGCGCCTTCGTCCGTAATCCACTTCTCCGTCGCCCAGATGGGCGGGCAGGCGATCGAAGGTCGCTTCAAGAGCTTCTCCGGCCAGTTCGTTCTTGGTGGTGAGGACGCGAGCCGTTCAAGCGTGGAATTCACCCTGTCGCCGGGCAGTGTCGAGGCTGTCGATCCGCGCGTCGAGGAATTCATCAAATCCGAAGCGGTCTTCGACGTGGCGACCTATCCGAAAGTGTCGTTCCGCTCGACGTCAGTCAAGCGCACCGGTGACGACACCGCCGTCATCAGCGGCCGTTTGACCGCCAAGGGCGAGACGCGCGATACCAAGTTCAACATCCGCTACGAGGGCAAGTCCGCCGGCGGCCTGAAATTCCATGTGACCGGAAAGATGTCGCGCGCGCTCTTCAACATGGATGTCGGCACGCCGGTCTATTCCAACATGGTTGTGCTCGACATGGAACTCATCGGCAAGCGGAATTAGACACTCTAAGCTTGACCCCGGCTTCTATTCGGCTATTGCCTCTGGCAAGACAAATCCTAACGGCAAGCCCCATGTTGACCATCAATCCGGATTTCGAGCCAGAGGACGAGAACCTCGCCTTTGCGGGCGACGCGACCATGCAGGCGCTGTTCCGGCATGCGCCGCAGTCCACCGGTTTCAACAAGCTGCGCAAGAAGCTGATCCGCCAGGTGCGGCAGGCGTTCGGCGATTTCGGCATGCTCAACGGCCAGCGCCGCTGGCTGGTCTGCCTCTCCGGCGGCAAGGATTCTTATGGACTGCTCGCGGTGTTGCTGGAGCTCAAATGGCGCGGCCTGCTGCCGGTCGAACTGGTTGCCTGCAACCTCGATCAGGGCCAGCCGAATTTCCCCAAGCACATCCTGCCGGATTATCTCGCGGCACTCGGCGTCACGCACCGCATCGAATATCGCGACACCTATTCGATCGTGAAGGAAAAGGTGCCGGAAGGCGCGACCTATTGCGCACTCTGTTCACGGCTCAGGCGCGGCAACCTCTATCGGATCGCCCGCGAGGAGGGCTGTGACGCCGTCGTTCTCGGCCATCACCGCGAGGACATCCTCGAGACCTTCTTCATGAATTTCTTCCATGGCGGGCGGCTCGCCGCCATGCCGCCGAAGCTTCTGAACGACGAGGGCGACTTGATGCTTCTCAGGCCGCTGAGCTATTGCGCGGAAGAGGATCTGGCACGCTTCTCCACGGCGATGCAGTTCCCGATCATCCCCTGCGACCTCTGCGGCTCGCAGGATGGCCTGCAGCGCAATGCGATGAAGGCGATGCTGGCCGATATCGAAAGCCGTATGCCCGGCCGCACGGATGCCATGCTGCGCGCACTCGGCCACACCAACCCGTCGCATCTGCTCGATCCCAAACTGTTCGATTTCGCGGGCCTCATGGCCCGGCCCTCCGAAGGAAAGCCCGAATGATCAAATTCGATGTGGAAGCACTCGCGGCTCTCATGCGAGAGGCGGCGGTGGCCGAGATCATGCCGCGCTTCCGCAAGCTGGGTGAGGCCGATATCCGCATCAAGACCGAAGCTTCCGATCTCGTGACAGAAGGCGACGAGGCCGCCGAGCGCTTCATCAAGGCGCGCTTCGAAAAAATCCTGCCCGGCGCGCTGTTCGTGGGTGAAGAGTCGGTTGCCAAGGACCCCGATCTTCTCCCGAAACTGGCGAATGCCGATCTGGCTTTGACCGTCGATCCGATCGACGGCACCTTCAATTTCGCCTCCGGCCTGCCGCTCTTCGCGGTCATGGCGGCGGTCGTCTCGAAGGGCGAGACCATTGCCGGCCTGATCTACGATCCGATGGGCGATGATTTCGTGCTGGCCGAGAAGGGCTCAGGCGCCTGGCAGGTGACGCCGGATGGCAACCGGAAGCGGCTGAAGGTCATCGAACCCGCGACGCTCGACCAGATGTTCGGCATGGCCTCGACCGGCTACCTCTATGGCGGCGATCGCGCCACGGTGCTCGGCAACATGGCCAAGGTCCGGTTCCTGATGAACTACCGCTGCGCCGGCCACGAATATCGCACCTTCGCGGCCGGTCACGTCCACTTCCTCATGTACAACAAGCTGATGCCCTGGGACCATCTGCCGGGCACGCTGATTTCGCAGGAAGCCGGCGCATACGCCGCCCGCTTCGATGGCTCGGCCTATGCGCCGCACCATACGGCGGGAGGGCTGATCCTGACGCCCAACAAGGACATGTGGGACGAACTGCGCCGCGAGGTCTTTACGGTTTAGCTGACGGCTTCTGATATTGTGGGCTGACGCCGAAGAGACGACCCTTTTCGGCGATCAGCACGCAGCCGATGCTGATTAGGGCGAGGATGAAATAGCCGGCGGCGGTGGGCACCACCGTGCCGTCGTAATGCGCACCGATAAATGCGCCGATCGCCGCGCCACCCACCGTCTGTAGAAAGCCGAATACCGAGGACGCCGTGCCGGCCACCGCACCGAGCGGCTCCATGGCCAGCGCCTGCGTGTTCGAGCCCACCATGCCGAAGGAGAACATGGTGAGTCCGAAAATGGCCATGAAGGCTGCGAAAGGCAGCATGTCGTTGACCGCCAGTAACAGCCAGACGCAGCTGGCCAGCATGAAGCAAAAGAGCGCCGTGTGGGTGACCCGCCGCATGCCGAAGCGCCCGACGATGCGGGAATTCAGGAACGACGAGAGGGCCATCAGTCCGGCAACGGCGGCAAACGCCACCGGGAACCAGGCGCCTAGGCCGTAGATATCGACATAGATCTGCTGCGCCGTACCGATGAAGCCGAACAGGCCGCCCATCACGAAGATGGACGAGATCCCATAGAGCAGCGCGCTGCGGTTGGAAAAGACCAGTCCGAAGCCCTGGGCGATCACCTTCGGATGCAACGGCCTCCGGTTCTCGACCGCAAGCGACTCGGTAAGTCTGAAATAGGCCCAAATAGCGATGGCTGCGGCCAGTCCTGCCATGAACAGGAAGATCAACTGCCAATGGCCGGAGAACAACAGCAACTGCCCAATCCCCGGCGCAAGCACCGGCATCGCCATGAAAACCATGAAGATCAGTGACATGACTTCCGCCATCGCACGACCCTCGAATCGGTCGCGCACCGCCGATTGGCCCACCACGCGGGTCGCGGCGGCGCCCAAGCCCTGGATGAAGCGCAGCACGAGCAAGGTGAAGAAAGTCGGTGCGATCACCGCGAAAGCCGCGGCGGCGATGTAGATGATCAACCCGACGATCAATGGTTTGCGTCGTCCGAAGCGATCCGAGATCGGGCCGAAGAAAAGCTGCGCAAGGCCGAAGCCGACAAGGTACGACGTCAGCACATACTGCCGCTCGTTCTCATGGGCGACATTCAGCGCCTGGCCCATGGCGGGCAGGGCGGGAAGCATCACGTCGATGGCAAGCGCGTTGAGCGCCATCAATGCGGCAATCAGCGCAATGAATTCAGCGCGTGGAATCGGACGGGCAGGGCCGGACATATGGGAACTCGATCAATTGAACGGATGCGCGGTCGCCCGTTGGGAGCGGGCGTCTCGCGGCAAAGGTTGTATGCAAAATGGTTGGACGCTTGTCCAGTCAAGTTTAGTGAAACGATGATGACGGAGTTTGACTGGTCGGCGATCCACCGTTTGTGAACATTCGGCCGCGCTCGGTCCATAGTACCGCAAGCGTCGCGAACAGGCCGCCGAAGCCGAAGGCGAAAGCGAGCGGAACTACCGTTCCGTTGTAGGCCTGGCCCACGAAACCTGCGAGCACCGTGGCGATTGTCGTCGTCACCACGCCGAACAGCGAGGATGCGGTGCCCGCGATATGGCCGAGCGGCTCGAGCGCGATGGCACTGATATTGCCCTGCAGCACGCCAAACGCCATCATGCAGACCGTCAGCAGGCCGAAGGTCGCCCAGAAGGGCGGGTTGCCGCCGAGCGCGAGCACGAAAAGAACCAGCCCTGAAACGGTGAAGATCGCGAGCGCGCCATGCGCCACCGGCCGCATGCCCATGAGCCGGACGAGCCGCGCACTGAACAGCGCCGCGATCGCAACGCCGATCGAGGAACCGCCGAAGGCGTATGGGAACAGCGTTCCGAGCCCGTAGAGTTCGCCATAAACCTGCTGGACCGAGACAATATAGGAGAAAAGCCCGATCAGCGTCAGTGTGCTGGCAATCGCATAGCCCGCCGTGACGCGGTTGGTGCAGATCTCGACGAGCGCGTCCACCAGGCTGCCGAAGGCGAGCGATCGGCGGTCCTCGACATCAAGCGTTTCGCGCAACCGCGTCGCCATCCAGATAAAGATCATCATGCCTGCGATGGCATTGAAGGCGAAGATGCCCTTCCAGGTCGCGATGAATTCGATCTGCTGGCCGATGGTCGGCGCAATGATGGGGATGATCATGAATGTGGTGAAGACGAAGGTCAGCACCCGGCCCATGGCCGGTCCCGCGAAGCAATCGCGGATGACCGCGAGCGTCACCACCTGCAACGCCGCGGCGCCGATCCCCTGGACCATCCGCATGCCGAGCAGCCAATTGAAATCCGTGACGGTTATTGCCGAGACCGAGCCGACGAGATAGAGGCACAGCCCAACGGCGATCAGCGGCTTGCGCCCGAACCGGTCGCTGAGCGGGCCATAGACGGCCTGGCTGACCGCAAAGGTCACGACAAAAATCAGGATCACCAATTGGCGGCTGTTTTCGTCCTCGACACCGAACGCGCTCCCGATGGCCGGCAGCGCCGGCAGCACGATGTCGATCGACATGGCGGCCACCGCGGCAAGGCTTGCGCACATGGCCACGAACTCGGTCATGCCGAGATTGGCTTTGCGTCTGAGCGCCTCCGCATTGTCGGCGAGGTTCACATCGTACATCGGACAGGTCCGCAAAAGCGAGAAATATTGAAATCAACACAAAAAATACGGGCCGGTAAACCGGCCCGGGAGAGTCACAAACCATGAAGTCGGATGATCAGGCGGCCTGGCCCTTGAGCGCGATGCCCTTTTCCGACAGTGCCTGCTGCAGCTCGCCGGACTGGAACATCTCGGAGACGATATCGCAGCCGCCTATGAACTCGCCCTTCACATAAAACTGCGGGACGGTCGGCCAGTTGGAATAATCCTTGATTCCCTGGCGGAGATCGGCGTCGGCCAGCACGTTATGGGTCTTGTAGTCCACGCCGATATAGTCGAGAATCTGCACGACCTTGCCGGAGAACCCACATTGCGGGAAATCCGGGGTGCCCTTCATGAACAGCACCACGTCGTTGGTCTTCACTTCATTGTCGATGAATTGTTCGATCGCGCTCATTTTCTTGTTCCTTGGGTCAAGCGGGTTCAAGGCCCGGATGGCATTCACGAGAGAGTATAGTAAAGCCGCTGAGGTAATTCCAGCGGCAAAGATGAAAATTCTCTGGGCTACCTGCGCTTGGCGCCGGACCGCGCCGCACTGGTCCGGCGTTTGCTGACCTGCTTCTTGGCGGCTGTCGTCGCGCGGGCGCCTTTGCCGCTGGAACCCGAGGTCGGGCCCACCTTCCTATTCGATCGGCTGCGCTTCGTGGTGGAGGACGGTGCGCTCGCCGTGCGCGTCTTGCGCTTGGTCCGCTTCGTCGTCGTGGATTTCCCGATCGTCTTCTTGAGGATTTCGCTCATCGCACTTTTGACGATGCCCGAGATCAAGGTATCCATCACGCCTGCCATTCATTCCTCCCGCAATGCGAACGCTGTCCTATTCCGGTGCTGATGTCTGCAAGGCCAGCGCATGCAATACGCCGCCCATGTTACCCTTGAGCGCCTGATAGACCATCTGGTGCTGCTGCACGCGGCTCTTGCCGCGGAAGGCCTCGGCCACGACTTCCGCCGCATAATGGTCGCCGTCGCCGGCAAGATCGCGGATCGTCACCTTGGCGCCGGGAATGCCTTCCTTGATCATGTCTTCGATGTCGCCCGGATTCATCGGCATGTGGCAATCTCCTTATTCGGTGGGCGGCAGTTCGCCGCTCATGAAATCAGGGAACCATGATTCATGGGCCTTTTGCAATTGTTCAATTGCGACCGCGCGGGCATTGCCGAGCTTCACCGTCGCGCCGCCGGTCGTGCCGATCAGGGGTGCGAAGATGCCGCGCGTCTCGGCGATCTCCTGGACCTCGTCGAGATCCTCGCGCCGGACGGTGACCACATAGCGGCCCTGATCCTCGCCATAGAAGACCGGGATGGGGTCGGCGCCCTCGATCTGGCCGACATCGGCACCGATGCCGGATGCCATGGCCATTTCGGCGATCGCCAGCGCCAGTCCGCCGGACGAGCAATCATGAACGGCGGTGGCCAGCCCATCACGGATCAGTTCGCGCACGAGATCGCCAACGCGCTTCTCATGCTGGAGATCGACATAAGGTGGCGGGCCGTCGGTGCGGCCATGAATATCACGCATGTAGACGGACTGGGCGAGATGCGTACCCCAGGAGGCGGGCGCGCCGATCAGCAGGATATGCTGCTCTTCGTCGGCAAAGCGGGCGCGGCCCATACGCAGCCAGTTGTCGATCAGGCCGACGCCGCCGATGGTCGGGGTCGGCAGGATGCCTTTGCCGTGCGTCTCGTTGTAGAGCGAGACATTGCCCGACACGATCGGGAATTCGAGCACGGTGCAGGCCTCGCCGATGCCCTTGATGGCATGCACCAGCTGGCTCATGATCTCGGGCTTCTCGGGATTGCCGAAATTGAGGTTGTCGGTGGCGGCGAGAGGCAGCGCGCCTGTGGCGGTCAGGTTGCGCCAGCACTCGGCGACTGCCTGCTTGCCACCCTCGAACGGATCGGCTTCGACATAGCGCGGTGTGACATCGGAGGAGAAGGCCAGCGCCTTGCGCTCATGGCCCTCGACGCGCACGACGCCGGCATCCCCACCGGGAAGCTGCAGCGAATTGCCCTGGATCAGCGTGTCGTACTGCTCGTAGACCCAGCGGCGCGAAGAATTGTTGGCCGAGCCGACAAGCTTGATCAGCGCATCGGCAACATCGGCCTGCGGCACATCGTTTGCCGCCAGCGGCGCCGGCTTGACCAGCGGCGTCCAGGGGCGATCGTATTCCGGCGCCTGGTCGCCGAGATCCTTGATCGGCAGGTCGGCGACCTCGGTGCCTTGATGGATGACGCGGAAGCGGAGATCGTCCGTCGTCTTGCCGACGATCGCAAAATCCAGCCCCCACTTGACGAAGATCGCCTTGGCGACCTCTTCCTTCGAGGGTTCGAGCACCATGAGCATGCGCTCCTGGCTTTCTGACAGCATCATCTCATAGGCCGTCATCTGCTCCTCGCGAACAGGCACCGTGTCGAGATCGAGCTCGATGCCGAGATCGCCCTTGGCGCCCATCTCGACGGCCGAGCAGGTGAGGCCGGCAGCACCCATGTCCTGGATGGCGATGACGGCGCCGGTCTTCATCAGCTCGAGGCAGGCTTCCAGCAGGCACTTTTCGGTGAACGGGTCGCCAACCTGCACGGTCGGGCGCTTTTCCTCGATCGACTCGTCGAATTCAGCCGAGGCCATGGTGGCGCCACCGACGCCGTCTCGCCCGGTCTTGGCGCCGAGATAAACGACCGGTAGGCCGACACCCTTGGCTTCGGAAAGGAAGATCGCATCGGATTTCGCAAGGCCCGCCGCAAAGGCATTGACCAGGATATTGCCGTTGTATCGCGCATCGAACTCGACTTCGCCGCCAACTGTCGGCACGCCGAAGGAATTGCCATAGCCGCCGACGCCGGCCACCACGCCCGCCACGAGATGTCGTGTCTTGGGATGATCCGGAGCGCCGAAACGCAACGCGTTCATCGCTGCGATCGGCCGCGCACCCATGGTGAACACGTCGCGCAGGATACCCCCCACGCCGGTCGCCGCACCTTGGTAGGGTTCGATATAGGAGGGATGGTTGTGGCTCTCCATCTTGAAGACCACGCAGTCGCCATCATCGATATCGACCACGCCGGCATTCTCGCCCGGACCCTGGATGACGCGCGGACCCTTGGTCGGCAGCGTCTTTAGCCATTTCTTCGAGGACTTGTAGGAGCAATGCTCGTTCCACATGGCCGAGAAAATGCCAAGTTCGGTGAATGTCGGCTCCCGGCCGATCAGCGAGAGGATGCGCTCATATTCATCCGGCTTCAGGCCGTGGCTGGCAATGAGGTCTGGCGTGATCGGGCGGTCGTTGGAAACGGTCATCGGGCTCTCTCGGTGGAGGATAGGAGGGCTTCGGGATGCCTATAACCCATGATGTTAGCCAGTGCGACAGGAAAATGGGCTGATCAACAGGGAGGTGGGGGGATGAGGGTGCGTCGCATAAAGCATTAAACCTCAATGTTGATGCAGTTGCCTTTTTCACGACGATGCTACAATTCGATCGGTTTCTTCATGAATTATTGAACTGCTGCTGCAAGTAATGGCGACGGGCGGCTCGATGGCGAAGTAGAAGACTTGAACCAACTGAGTCGATATTTCAGAGATAGGGAATATATCAATGGCAGTTTTCAACTACGTCGCAGCCGACGCCATCAAGGACAAGCCTTCACTGACGGGTTACACGACGGAAGCAAACGGTTTCAACAAGACTTCCGACTATATAAATCATGACGGAGTGTTTATTGGTTTCACAACCTCAAACGCTGGTTGGCGACGTCTTAAGATAGACGACTTAGAAGTATTCGGGGTCAGAGACACCGGCGTTGTATACAACTATCCAAATGTCACGGCGCTCGGCGCAATCGGCGGTACGGAACTCCTGCTTCTATCCGTCATCAAAGACAACAAGCTAACCTATGCCATCTACGATCTGAGCGGCAACCTGGTGAAGGATTTCACTGTCCTGCGAGGGGCCGATAAAATGACCGGTGTCAGTACAAACGCCGACGGCGACATCATTCTGCAATACAAGTCCGGTGACACCACCTACTATTCTCAGATCAATTCGGGCTACAACGGCTTGCCTGTGGCAACCCCAGACGCGACCGCTGCATCCGTTGCGGACAAGCCCGTCCTCGTAGACCTCGCATCCCTTGCAAGTGACCCCGCAATGGAGCCGGTGACACTGCAGTCAGTTGCCCTCGGGTCGATCGACACCTCGGATGATAGCGACGGTTCGGCTATCGTGGTGAAAGACGCCAAGGGCAACCTTTTTGTGGTTTACACAGGCGTGCTGGCTGATGGCGCGACGGCGACCGTGCCGATCACGTTTTCGGCCTCCGACGGCATCGCCTTGGATACCGACGGCCTGCTGACGGTGACCTTCACGGGCACCGGCGCCGATACTGTCGAACTGACGCTCGGTCAGGCCGAACTGCTCATCGCAGCAGGCTATGACACCTTTGCCGAGATCGGCGGCAGTATCGCTGGCTTTTCGCTCGCCGGGAGCGATGCGACGCTGACCGACCTGACGTCTACGAAGCTGGACGTCATGGCGCTGCTCGGCGTCACCACCGTGGATGCGAGCGATGATGCACTGACATTGTCGATGGCGCAGGTTGAAACGATCCGTGACGCCGGCATTCACTTCGCCGATGCGGACGCCGTGACCATGACCGGCAAACGCGCCGCCATCGCTGCCCTGAGCGCCGAGGAGATCGCAGGCCTCGCCGAGGATTTCGTCGATCGCGTGGATGTCAAGGAAGATGCGATAACGCTGAGTTATGCGCAGATTCACGCTTTCGCCGACAGTGGTCTGAGTCTGGCTCCTGAAGACGTCGTCACATTGGGTGATAGCGCCAGCACCGTGTTTGCGCTGTCCGCAGAGAGTCTGGAAGCGTTGGCATCGGCTGGCGTCAAGAAGGTCGATCTCACCGACGATATCGCGACCGGCAGTGCCGCGACATTCACCATGTTCGACGAGGCCGGCCTGACGTTCGTGAAATCCGACAAGCTGGTGATGAGCACGAGCGTGCCTGAGATCGAAGGCTTTACAAAAAAGGAACTGTCCCACTTCGCGGATATCGGCGTCGATTATCTCGATTTCTACACCTATGACGGCCCCCGGCTGGTGACGGCGGCATTCCTGAAAAAGATCGATGACGCCGGCCTCAAGCTCTTCGATCGCGATGACCTCGCTATCCCGACGACCAGGAACGACACGCTCAATGGGACCTCAAACGACGAACGCATCAATGGCCTGGCAGGAAATGACGCGATCGACGGAAAGGACGGCGCCGACACGATCCTCGGCGATAAGGGCAACGACACGTTGAAGGGCAATTGGGGCGCGGATGTGCTCGACGGCGGGGTCGGCAATGACAGGCTCAATGGTGGGTTCGGCAACGACACATTCGTGTTTGGCCGCAACAGCGGACGCGACACTATTGAAGACTTTGCAGCCGGAACCGATTTCGATCAGGACCGCATCGATGTCAGCGGTCTGAAGGGCGTGCGCGATTTTGACGACCTGACGCTGCGCACCACCGGCGACGGCGTCATGATCATCTTTGATCGCACGTCCCGGGTGACGCTTGAAGGCGTGTCGATCAATGACCTCGATGCAAGCGACTTTATCTTCTGAAGTTTGGGTCCGGTTGATCCTGGGTGGGAATCAACCGGGCCGCCACTGCCGAACGAACCTGAAGACTTCAGCAGTCCTTGCCGCCGCGCGCCCAGTGGTTGACGTCCTCGCTGACGCGGGCATGGATGGCGGTGTCGGACATCAACGGCCCGAAGGCATCGAGCTTGACCGGGCTACCCTGCGCTTGGACGACCAGCAACGGGCGTGATTCCGGCGAATGCTTCTTGACGATCAATATCCGGGGCGTACCGGTGAAGGAGTTCAGCTCCGGCGCCAGCCGGTAGGCTGCAAACAGCGGATCCTTCGATTTGAACCAGCAGCGATTGGCGCCCAGCGCCACACGCTCCATCACGGGCAGTGCGCCGATCTCAAGCGCCGCGACCGGCTTTTCCTTCGATGAACAGGCCGCGAGCAGGGCGGCGGCGGGAATCGTGCAAAGAATCGCGAGGTTCATGAAGTGCGCTCCGGATTTCGAACAGGCAGGGCCCGTTCTAGCCGTCAAAGCTTAAGCAGCCATGACTTCGAGCGCGGAGGCGAATATGCCGCGGCCATCGGTGCCGCCGTGTGCTGCTTCGATCAGGTTTTCCGGATGCGGCATCATGCCGAGCACATTGCCCCCGGCATTGATTACGCCGGCAATGTCCCTGATCGATCCGTTCGGATTGGTGTCCGCCGCATAGCGGAACACGACCTGGCCTTCGCCTTCGAGCCTGGCGAGCGTCTCCTCGTCGGCAAAATAATTGCCGTCGTGATGAGCGACCGGTGAACGGATAATCTGACCCTTGTCATAGGCCCGCGTAAATGCCGTGTCGTTGTTGACGACTTCGAGTTTGACCTCGCGGCAGACGAACTTGAGCGAGGAATTTCGCATCAGCGCCCCCGGCAGCATGCCCGCCTC
>Ga0307515_10002405_pt1 | contig 40830 bp, 23 predicted proteins | sample 17_EM_MG_FD_194513 | JGI IMG/M metagenome (GOLD analysis project Ga0307515, IMG submission 194513) | Populus trichocarpa ectomycorrhiza microbial communities from riparian zone in the Pacific Northwest, United States - 17_EM | ecosystem: Host-associated > Plants > Roots > Unclassified | place... | reverse complement strand
GCAGCTGGTATTCCATTTCGGTCTGTCCTGCTTTGCGCGGATTCATCCACACACCTTCACTGTTCCACCACACCTGCGCAGAAGTGATGTCGCCAATCATTCCTTCTTTCAGCTTGCCATATAGTGCACGATAAGAGTTTTGATAGTGACGCTGCAACCCAACGACCACATTCAGTTTTTTCTGTTTGGCAATCTGTGCCGCATCGAGCACGCGTTTGATCCCGGCAGGGTCAGTGGCCACTGGCTTCTCCATAAAAATATGTTTGCCTTGCTTTACCGCTTCTTCAAAATGAAGCGGACGAAACCCCGGAGGTGTGGTAAGGATCACGACATCAGCCAGCGCCATGGCTTTCAGGTATCCGTCAAAGCCGACAAATTTGGTGGCTTCGGTTACGGTCACTTTATTTTTTACCGATCCTGCCACACCGTTGATTTCGGTAAGATCATCGGCTATCAGATTGGTGTAGCAATCGTCCAGCCGGTCGCGAAATACATCGGCCATAGCCACCAGTTTCTCATTTTGTTTGGTTAACAGTGCCTGCAATGCTGCGCCTGTCCCACGGCCACCACATCCGATCAGTGCAATTTTTATGGTGTCATCTACTGATGTATGGAAGAATTCTGCCCTGGAAACAATCGGCATCGCTATTAATGATCCGGCTGCGAGGGTAGTTTGTTTAATAAAGTCTCTGCGCGAAGGTGTAGTCGTTTTCATACGTATCAATTTTTTTATGAATAATGAATTGCTATCGATTGAGGACATAAGATAAGGGGGATTTTTGAGAATACCTCGCAGGATTACATCACCGGAAATGAATTCCTTTCACACCGGTATAAACGCTAAAAAGAACAGGGACAGAACCGTACGGTAGAAACCATAAAAGCTAATCGAGGGAGATCAGCTCTTGATCTCTAATTGGAAGTCTTGTCTATGGAAGATAAAACGAATAGATGATAGTTCATATCTTTCGGCTTACTACTTCTTACTCAAAGGAAATAACATCATAAGTAGCGCTCCGATCACGCAAACTATTCCAAACCAATCGCCCCAACTGCTGTAAAGTGTATTCACGCTGTAAACGGGTACATCTGCCAGCAGCGATACAGCTTGCCCGTTTTCACAATTCGCTTCGGCTATTACATCTCCGCGAAAATCGCTCACTGTAAATCTTCCCTGCCGTGCAGCACGTACAATAGTGTATCCGTTTTCTACACCGCGCATTACTGCCATCCGGTCGTGCAGCCATCCATCGATAACAAAATCCCAGGCGGGCACAAAGAGCAAATCTGCATCACCGTATTTTCTTAACCACCGGGGAAAATCCATGTCCTTACAGATGGCCATACCGCTGTTCACAGGTAATCCTTTTAACTCACCTACCTCGTTGCCTCGTTCAAATTCATCTTCCCATCCGTTCACATGAAAATTCTTTTTGTATTCCTGCATAGGGCCTCCGGGCGAAAAAAAGAGAACAAGGTTTTGTTTAGCATGTGGTTTAAAGATGGTGAACCCTCCGGCAATAGAGATGTTTAAACGGTCAGCTGCTTTCTGAAACAGCATAGTGATCGTATCTTTTTGAGCCTGGCTTGCATTAATTGCTTTTTCCGGAAACAGAACAACAGTGGCCCCCTGCTTTGCTAATTGACTGATCTGTCCGATGTAGCTATGAGCCACTTCTTTTTCCTTTTGCAAATCCGGAGTTTCAGGAAACAAATGGAGATTTTCACTCACTACCGTCATTCCTGTTTTGATAGAAGTATATTCCCGTTGTTGATTTAATCGCACCCAGCCAAAGAGCGTTACAGCAAGAACAATAAAGCTGCCGGTGAGCAATGCGATTCGACTCTGTTGGTGGTTATGCTTCAATAACCAGGCTACCGCAAGAGTAGAAGGAATCAATGCTGTAACAAAAACGATTCCCCAGATACCGGTAACGGAGGCAATCTGGATCAATGTTAAATAATCCGATTGTGTGTAGGCAAGACTTGCGGCCGTACCATCTGCTGAAAGACTGGTGGATACGTATTCCATCAGCGTCATCAGCAATGGGTAAGCAAAGATGGCTAATGCATTGTTTTGTTTGAGCCAGGCTCTTCGTGCGCCCAGCATCGCCAAAGCAAAAATGAGAGGCAAGAGAAGTGTGAAAACCGGTACTAAAAATACAGGCACTACTTTAAGCAGGTAAGGTATCCAGCTGCATCGCCCGATGAAGTACGCAACAAAAGCAGAAGAGAAGGTGACTTTTGAGGAGGATTGAAAAGCAACCAGTAGCAGAGGAAGTGGTGCGATCCAAAGCAGCCACCCATACTGTCCGCTCACATCCACAGCAAAATACCAGGCACTACCTGAAAGAAGTGTAGCAACACTATTAAAGTAGCGCCCTGACATGATTTTTGTTTTCATAATGAAAGTGTATACTCACGCAAAAACATAAACGTGTTAAGAAAAAATTTACTTTAAATACAGCGCATAAAACTTTTCAATCTCTTCTCTGGAAGGCTGCTGCGATGGCCGTACTACACGAATGCCTACAAACATTCCATCGGTGAGCCACCACCGGCTTTTTGGAATCTGCGGATCACGCTGATTCCACTTTGCATCGGAAGGAGTGCGGTTGGCACAATAAAGTTGTGCACCTTCATCCTGGAAAGAACCACCTCTGGTAGTGCGCGGGTATTTAGAGCCGGGAGTAGTGATCGGATCCTTGCTTTTGATGGTTTGATAATAAGCAGGATCATACTGATCAATCGTCCATTCACTTACGTTACCCAGCAGATCATACAAACCCCATGCGTTAGGGTTCTTCTGTTTTACTTTATGAAATTTATTGTCACTGTTTTCTTTGAAGTAAGCAGCATCACTTAATGCTTTCAATTCAAAATCGGGAGCAGCACCGGCTTTGCACGCATATTCCCATTCTGCCTCTGTAGGCAAGCGATAAAAGAAACCGGTTTTACTATACAGCCACTTGCAATACATCATCGCAGCCTGCTGGCTCATACTGTTGGTAGGTTGCTTTGCATCGCGACCCATTCCCCAGGTGAGGTCGATGTATTGAGGAGTAGCGCGCGTTACGCCATCAATGACTTTGCTTTGCGGAAGGGTTACGTCTTTGAAGTATAAATCCCATTCTTCAAAAGTCACTTCATGATCGCACATCCAGAAAGGCGAGAGCGTGATCTCTTTTACCGGAGTTTCGTCCGGTGTAGCATTTGTTTTCTTATTACCGATCTGAAATTTACCCGCAGGTATAGCCACCATTTTAAAGCTCACGGCTGTGCCTTCAATAGCTTGATCGTAGGTCTTTAATTGCTGGGCAAAGGAGATTACAGGAAAAAGCAGTAATACGATTTTAAAATTCATAGTAGAGTGACAAGTAAGGCACGCGTCTTAATCAAAAGTAATTATTTTCATTATATGTTTTGGCTAAAGCTTTAAGGAAGGACCTCAGGTAGCCCTGGATTTAAGATCGTAATTAATTTCTGGCGCAATTACAGCTACTGTAATCTCTCGATCGCGGTCTATGTGCTTGAAAAGAGATTATTCAAGCCCTAATAAGGCCGAAATGTTTGGTAATACCGGGCTTCAGCCCAGTGTGTAAGGTGTAGTAGTATTCATTGTGCCACAAGAACAATCCATCGATCTTCACCTTTTTCCGGAACACATCGATACTGCTGTAAGTAGTGATGTACTCTCACCATCGGTTATTTATCAACGATTTCGGTCTGTGAGCACAGACCGTGTCAGGGCTTGCAAATAGGTGATCGTAAAAGTCATTTTACTCTTGGCTTATTTTTTATTTTACATTCTGTTCGATATTTAAGCAGCTGTTCAGCAGATATAAATTCTTTAAAGCCTTTCTTTCCTAACCCGGAAATCAATTGCTTATCTCCAGACCATATTTTACTATTGAATTGCAGAGCAAGACCGATATATAAAATATCTTTAGGGTCAACATCTTTTACAAGATCATAAGCGTTCCTAAGTAAATTGTCAGGTATTTACAAGTCAGAGATGAAATGGATGTTTTTACAGATGTGAAACTCTGATTCAATGACCTGTTCTATAGACAGTCCTGAGAGCGCTGATATCTTCGAATGATATTTGTGTATTTCGGTGCGCAGAAAATCCGGAGCGATGAAATCAATTAATTTGTGAGAGTTGATGAGAAGATCGCCAATCTTTCCTTTCGTATTTAGAATTCCGCTGAATACAATATTGGCATCAACAATGATTTTCACTTACCAAATCGTTTCTTGTTTTTGGCCCACCACGATTCGTTGATCTCTTCAGCCAATTGATCGGCTTCTGATTGTTTTGCTTTACTTCTTGAAGTAGCCTCCAGATATTTTACATAATCAATGATCCGCTGTAATCCAAAGCTGTCCACGGAAGAGGAGAGTGTGATGGTTATTTTGTTTTTATTTTTTCTGTCGATCAACATGGAATCAAATTTAATGATTTTTCGATACAGTGATAATACCATCCCGTAAAGAGTTACTCCTCACCCTTTAAATCATAATCCGTGCCTTATTCGTGATCTGTGCCTGTTCTAATGATTTGTGTTCACACTGATTCGGGTAAAATCCCGAAATCAAAGTAAACGACCAGGGGCGGCAAGGCATTTGCCGCGTGAATGTGAATGACGAACATCTTTAACTTTAACAAAATGTGTCTGTTCTGTCCGGGGAACTGCCAATTTTCTGCTTGTTTCCTGTTATTGCTCCTTTATCGTACTGTTACTCTTCTTTCTTCCACGGCTAAAGTGAGTTAAATAAAAACGGAGCAGTCAGCTACAGCTCCTTTTTCTGGCACACATCAATCCGCTGTTACAAGTAGTGATGTATTCTTCCTATCGGTTATTATCAACGATTTCAGTCTGTGGAACACAGACTGAGGTTAGTTTAATGCACTATTAACTAATAACCATTAACTGATAACTACTCACATCAACTCTTCACCTTCTTAATTCTCGCCATGTAAAAGCCATCAAACCCTTCACTTGGCATCATGCTTCGCTGCTCCAGCAATTCAAATTTGCCTTCCTGCTTTTGCAGAAACTGCTCTACTTGTTTTTCGTTTTCACTTGGCAATAAGCTGCAGGTAGAATAGACCATAATCCCTCCGGCCTTCAGCATCACACTGTAATCATTGATGATTTTTTGTTGCGTCACTTTTACACCTTCAATAAATTCAGGCGAAAGTTTCCACTTCGCATCCGGGTTTCTTTTCAGCACACCCAATCCCGAGCACGGCACATCCAGCAGCAGACGATCTGCCGAGCTTTCCAGTCGTTTGATGGTTTTGGAAGATTCAATTACACGTGTTTCTATATTTCCGGCACCCGCTCTGCGTGCACGCTTCTTCAGCTCTTCCAGTTTCCAGTCTTCCGTATCCATGGCAATGATGCGGCCTTTGTTATGCATCAATGCAGCTAAATGCAATGTTTTGCCACCGCCACCGGCACAGGCATCGATCACTCTCATGCCCGGTTCCACCTGCAGATAAGGTGCTATTGTTTGCGAGCCCGCATCCTGTACTTCAAACAATCCGTCACGGAACTGAGGACGTGTAAAAATATTTTGTCGTTGTTCTAATATCAGCGCATCCGGAAACTGTAAAGGTGCCTCCGTTTCAATGCCTTCCATTTCTTTCAATTGACGCTGTAGTCCGTTGCGCGATTCCTTCAATGTATTCGCACGCAGTATAACAGAAGCAGGTTCATTCAATGCATGAATTTCCGTCTCCCATTTTTTACCCAGCTCTTTTCTTCCCAGTTCATCCAGCCAGTCGGGTATCGATTCACGAATCACCAGGTCATCTTTGATCTCCTCATAGGCAGCCTGAAATCTTTTCTTATCCAATCCCTGAAACTCATTCCAGGGTGGCAGCGTCACATTATTCCACATACACCATGCCCCCAGCATCTTCCAGAAATCATGCTCATCAGCACCTGTCAAATGAACAAACAGGCGGTACCAGCGCACAATGTCATACGTAGTTTCAGCAATAAAACGCCTGTCGCGCGCACCCCATTTCGGATTTTGTTTTAATATTTTTTCAATCACCTTATCGGCATAGCGGTCATCGATAAAGATTTGTTCAAGGCCCTGAACAACGGCTTCGGAGAGATTATGGAACAGTTTCACAGCGCGAAGTTAAAAACACCCGGCATCAGAAAGACATTTTTGTCAGAATGTTTGAAAAGAACAGCCTAGTTTCTCCCTTTATCGCATCGCTGGAGACTAAATAGATATAAATTATCGGGCGCATTACACTTGGTGCGTGTCCCTAACTATCGGAAATATCCCTCACGCACGCCAGTGTACCGTCTGCAAGTCTGTGCGTTTCGCGTCTTTTAATGGTTTGGAAACCCTGACTTATGTTATAATTTAGAGTACTCATATCAATCCATGTATTTTTATAAAACGAGTTGATCTATGGTGATTCACCTCTGCCTCTGACTTTTAATTTCCATCGTCAAACCTTTTACTTATGAACAGAAAAGATTTCCTCAAACGCACCATGCTGGCTTCTGCTTCACTGGCTATTGCCCCGGCTTTCGCATCTCAAAAACAAAAAGTGACAACAGCGCCTACATTCAAACTTAATTATGCCCCACATGAGGGTATGTTTAAAAATAACGCAGGTGCCGATTTTGTTGATCAGATCAAATTCATGCACGACCAGGGCTTTCGGGGTATTGAAGACAATGGCATGCTCGGCCGCTCCGTTGCCGACCAGGAAAAAATTGGCAAGACCCTTGCTCAGTTGGGTATGACCATGGGCGTGTTTGTAGTAGATGGTGGCGAAAACTGGAAGGTATCCTTAACTACAGGCAAACAGGAATTTAAAGAGGTGTTCATCAAAACCTGTAAGCAAAGTGTGGAGGTGGCAAAGCGTGTCAATGCAAAATGGATGACAGTCGTTCCGGGTTTCTTCGAGCGCAAGACTCCGGTGGGTATACAAACAGCGAATGTTATTGACGCCTTTCGCAGAGGAGCAGAAATTTTTGAACCACATGGATTGATCATGGTGATGGAACCCTTAAGTGATACACCCGAGTTGTTTTTACGTGGCTCCGATCAGTCGTACGAAATTTGCAAGGCCGTGAACAGCCCTTCCTGTAAAATCCTGTACGACATCTATCACATGCAGCGCAACGAGGGTGACCTGATCAATAACATCGACCGTTGCTGGGATGAAATTGCTTATATTCAGATAGGTGATAATCCAGGTCGGAATGAACCTACCAGCGGAGAAATAAATTATAAAAACATTTTCAGGCATCTTTACGATAAAGGATACAAAGGAATCATGGGAATGGAACATGGTAATGCCAAATCAGGTAAAGAAGGCGAGATGGCATTGATCAAAGCCTACCGTGAAGTGGATAGTTTTTAAGGAGTTACTTGTTTAAGATGATTTTGAGTTTAAAATGACTATGAAACGATTTTTTTTATTAGCCGGTCTTTGTGTAGCTGTTTCATTCACCACGCGCGCGCAGTTCGGAGCACTGAAAGACAAAGTTATCCAGAAGAGTAAACAGCTGGGAAAAGAAAAAGGTACGGAAGCAGTTGATAAGGAACGTGATCGTTTGGATTCGGTAGATTTTAATTATGCCATTTCGGTGATTGATAATTCCGGTATGATGGACGTCACCAATCTCAAAGAGAAAGGAGTGAAGGTAGCTTCCGGAGTGGTGAATTATAATAAAGACGAGTCCGATAAGACACCGGAGCAAAAAAGCAGAGAAATATTAAACCGGGCCGAAATCTGGTACCAGCGAAGAGCTTACAAATTTGCTGAAGTTGAATTTCTGGCCGCCAAGCTTTCGTACGAAACGGAAGGCATCACGAAGAACATCAATTACAGTAAAGTGCAGGCCGATCTCGGATTGCTTTATGCCACCATGGGTCGTTATAACACGGCTGAGTATTATACCTCCGAAGCGCTCTCTATTCGCGAACAAACATTGGGCAAAGACAGTAAAGCGTATGCCTCTTCGCTCAACAACATGGCCGTGCTCTATCAGGAAACGGCACGTTTCAATGAAGCAAGTACTTATTTTGAACAGGCGCTTCAAACCGTACAAAAGCAGTTTGGCAATGAAAGCCAGGAATACGCCATCGTATTAAATAACCAGGCCATTCTGTTTTCGGAGATCGGGCGTATTGATGAAGCGGTCACTAATCTGAATTCGGCTATTGCCATACTTGAAAAATTAAACAAGAAGGATAACAAGACCCAGGTTGGGTTTCAATCCAATCTCGCCTTGCTCTATCAGCAGAAAGGGAAGTTTGCTGAAGCAGAAGCCGTTTACCTGAAGCTGGAAAAAAAGCTGGGAAGCAAAGATCCTTTTTATGCAGGCATATTAAACAACCTTGCCCTGCTCTATATCCAGATGGACAAGATGGATAAGGTAGAAGATTATCTGAAGCGCTCAGCTGCAGTCTACTCGGAACGTTTCGGAAAAGAAAACCCTAACTACGCCAAAGTATTGAATGACCTTGGAAACTTTTATCGCATACAAGGTCGCTTTGACGAAGCAGAGAAGAACTTAACCGAATCGTTAGCGATACGTGGTAAAGCGTTGGATTCCAACCATCCTGATTATGTGAAATCGCAGGAAGATCTGGGTATCCTGTATTGGAAGAAGGGCGACATGGAGAAAGCTACGGCCAGCTATCAGATTGCGATGGATAAGTCACTCGACTTTATCAATCGCTATTTCCCTCCCATGAGCGAAGCGGAAAAAACAAAATACTGGGATGTGCTGCAGCCACGCTTTCAGCGCTATTATAATTATTGCCTTGAAGCCAGCGTGGCTAACCCGACCATCATACAAAATATGTATGATTATCAGATGGCCACCAAAGGGCTTTTGTTAAACTCCACCAACAAAATCAAGAAAGCCATTTTAGCCAGCGCTAATGCAGAGCTGATCAAAGATTACACTGCCTGGCTGGATAAAAAGGAGACGCTGGCGCGCTATTATTCCTTGTCCAAAGAAGATTTAACAGAACAGAAGATTGATTTGCCGGCCATGGAAAAAGAAGCGAACGATATGGAACGTTCTCTTTCACAACGCTCGGTCGATTTCTCTCAGGGGTATTCGGCAGAGAAAATCAGCTATCAACAGGTAGCAGCATTGCTTGCCGATAATGAGGCCGTAGTAGAGTTTGTTCGCATTGCTTCGTTTGATAAGAACTTCAATGGAGAATCGAAATATGCGGTATTGATTTTAACCAGGGGTGCAACACAACCGAAGCTGGTGGTATTGGATAATGGTAATCAGCTGGAAACACGCTATGCCAAATTCTATCGTAACTCCATACAGCAAAAAGGAGCCGATCAATATTCGTACGATCAGTTTTGGGCACGCATAGAGCCTGCGCTTGCCGGAAAGAAAGTGATCTATGTTTCATTGGATGGTGTGTATAATCAAATCAGCTTAAATACATTAAAGAAAACCGATGGCGATTTTATTCTCAATCGGTATGACCTGATCACGATAGGAAATTCGAAAGATCTTATTGATCTGAAAAAACGAAAAGCTGTTGTTGCGAAAAAAAATGCGTTCCTTCTTGGGTTTCCTGATTATGGAGGAGATGCCGTAGCCGCTCTTCCTGGCACAAAAGTGGAAGTAGATAACATTGGAAAAATTCTAAAGACAAGTGGTTATAAAGTCACTCCGTATTTACAGAAGTCGGCTACCGAAGCGGTGGTGAAAGCCATGCAGGGACCAGCCATTGTACACATTGCCACGCATGGCTATTTTCTTCAGGATGTAGATCAAAGCGCAGCAGGTGTTCATGAAGAGAATGCGAAGAACAATCCGCTATTACGTTCAGGGATTTTATTGTCTGGCGCTTCGGGCACAATTAAAGGTGATGCATTACCTAATCTGGAGAGTAACGACAATGGAGTGCTTACCGCCTACGAAGCCATGAATCTCAATCTTACTAACACGGATCTGATTGTGCTAAGCGCATGCGAAACCGGTTTGGGAGATGTACGCTCGGGTGAAGGTGTGTATGGATTACAGCGCGCCTTCCAGGTGGCCGGAGCGAAAGCACTGGTGATGAGCTTGTGGAAAGTAGATGATGCCGCTACGCAGGCGTTGATGACTAATTTTTATACTAACCTTGCGAAAGGAGCCACTAAGCAAAAGGCATTCAAGCAGGCTCAGCTTCAGCTGATGACCAAATTCAAAGAGCCGTATTACTGGGGAGCGTTTGTGATGACGGGTATGTGAAATAGGAATTACGAATTACAATTGACTAATCAGGAGTATGCTTAGTTAATTGTAATTAAAGGCTCTTCTCGAAAGGGTTGATGATTTTTAATCCTTCAATGTGTAAGAAGTCATCTGTATTTCTGGTGACTAATGGAATTTGATGCACCAATGCAGTACCGGCAATCAGGCTGTCTCCAAGACTCATCGATTTTTGTTGACGAAGAACGGTTGCTGCTTCAATAATAATTCTATTCAGATCAAGTATTTTTATTTCGTTAAAAATTTGTCTGAGTGATAATTTTTCGATTGAGGTTATTTTATGGAACCCTAAAACCTCGGCTATACTTACTTCTGATACGACACAATTGTTCTTCAAAATGAATTCGACCAAAAAATCATGTTTAGGTTGAATGCTATAAATAATGATGTTGCTGTCGAATAACATTTTAATCTCTTCCTGGCAACTTTCTGTCTTTCCTTATCTCTTTTTGCCATACCATAGGATCAGTTTCAAGATAAGAGTGTTTTGTTTTAGCTATTTTTCTAAGCGTTACAGCAAGTCTTTCTTTATCAGGAATGGCAACATCAACTTCTTCTAAAATGGTCACAATTACTTTTGTTTTTTCAGGAAACGAAATGGGTTCATCTAAAATGATTTTCCCGTTTTCAATGTGAGCTTTCAATGACGTATACATAGCTTTATCTTCTAAATGCAATTTACGGAATTGTTAAGAAAAGCTTAAGCATAATTTTTCATAACCTTTTGAGCGAAAAGGTTAGATTTGGTTTGGGAACTTATACTATAATAATAAGCCTTATACTATGCAATTAAAAAACTTAGGAACATCTCAAATAAAAGTAACACCTCTTGCCTTTGGGGCATGGGCTATTGGCGGCTGGATGTGGGGAGGAGCCGAAGAGAGTGATGCGCTCCGTGCGATACGTGCTTCTTATGATCATGGGATAACAACCATTGACACCGCTCCTGTTTATGGCTTCGGAAAAAGTGAAGAGCTGGTGGGTAAAGCGATGGAAGGTATAGCCCGTGATAAATATCAAATCCTTACCAAGCACGGCTTGAACTGGCAGAGCGAAGAAGGTGAATTCTTTTTTGATACAACAAGTAACGAATGCAAGCCGCTGAAGATTTATAAGCTCTCTTCAAGGAAAAAAGTAAAACAGGAATGTGAGGATAGCCTGAAACGATTAAAGACAGATTACATTGATTTGTTGCAGATTCATTGGGCGGATGCCACCACTCCTATTAGTGAAACAATGGAGGCGGTAGCAGAACTGATAAAGGAAGGAAAGGTAAGGGCGGGAGGAGTTTGTAACTACAATGTGCAGCAGGTAGAGGAGGCACGCAAGACGTTGAAGATTGTTTCGAACCAGGTGCCGTACAGCATGGTCAACCGTGGAATAGAAAAGGATGTGGTACCGCAAGCGTTGAAAGAAGGGATGAGCATTGTGCCCTATAGTCCGCTGCAACGCGGGTTACTCACAGGTAAATTTAACAGCGATTATAAATTCAATGGCGGTGATACCCGTGCTGATTCTAAGTTTTATTCGCAAGAAAACAGGAAGCGCGTAACGGAATTACTGGATAAGATGAAATCTGTTGCAGATGCACATCAGGCAACTGTATCGCAGGTAGTGATCAACTGGACTACCAGGCAACCTGCGATGGATTGTGTATTGGTGGGTGCAAGAAATGAGCAGCAGGTAATCGATAATATCCAATCGCTTTCCTTCGTATTATCCGAAAAAGAATTGAATCAAATTAACACAGCCATTTCTGAATTTGTGTTGGCCGATTAAGGGCTAACTAACCTGTTTGGATGCATATTTTAATATAGATGAGCATAAGGACAGCTAAATAATTCGCAGTCGGTATTTTTTTGTGTCTTATCTGATCGTTTCATTATCTATTCTGCATTCTATTTAAAGTCGAATGCAATTTTCTCTGTGCTGCCTGAATTTGTGCAATAAGCGTAAACTTTAGGCTCGTGTAAGGATAAGACTTCGAATGCCATTTTATAAGGATGAGGAAGACAAGCCCTAATGGTAGCTTTGTGGATTAGGATTCGCTGCGATTGCAGTGACGAGCCTTTACAATCACACTTTTATTAACCTCAAAACCTTAAAAATCAGATTTTTATGAAAATGACCAGAATCCTTTTACTGCTGGTGCTGTCAGTAGCTATTTTTTCCTGTTCCAAAGACGATGATCCAACCCCCGCTTCGAGCAGCCTGGAAACGGCAACACTTAGTCTTTCTTCCGAATCGAAGGTGATCTCTCCCCCTTCCGCAATGGCAGCTTCGAACGACACGTATGCACAGATGGCAACGGGATATGTTAGTGTTGTGAATGGAATGACCAATTATCTTGCTTATTTCACGCCTCCAAGTGGTGCTGTCAAAAGTTCCACTGCGATTACTGCAGCCAATGGAAGAGTAGCCTCAACTCAAAAAACATATTTGGTATATACCTGGACTGATCCAACTTATGGAAGTTTTGCCTACCAGGTGAGTGAAGAAACAGACAAGTATATTTTTGAAATTTTTCTTAAGCAGAAAACAGGAGGCTCCTGGTTGAGATATGTGTATGCGGAAGAAAGTAAAGACCGATCTGCCGGGCTTATGAAAATATACGACCTGTTTACTGGCGCACCTACCACGACTATTCTTCTTAATTATAGCTGGAAACGAACCGGAGATGTATTGGAGTTTACCATGGAAGATCCTGATCCCGATTTTAGTGTTAAGATCATTATTTCCATTAACGAAAAGACCAGAGCAGGCTCCGTAGTCTATATCATTGATAGCGTGAAATGGTACGAAATGAAATGGGATGCTAAAGGAAGTGGTTCATGGACATGGTACGAAGACGATGGTATAACCGTATCCGATTCCGGCACCTGGACGGTCTAGTTTATTCAACGAGCTGTAAAAAAAGAATCAGGCTGCCTATGCGCGCTAGAACAATCTGGAATTCCTTTCAGACGGTAATGCTTAATGCAAGGGCGAGCCTGATTATACTTTAGTAAGAAGCGGTTAGGGATTAAATCTTAATCGCTTCTTTCAAACTCTCTAAAGATGACTTTCCGTTTTGAGCGTAGGAGTCTACTTTCTTATTGTAGTTTCTTTTCAGGTCATCGATGTACTCAGCAGCAGCTTCAAGCGCTTTTCTGGAATATTTTTTCGATTTCTTGGTGATCAGATCACGATTTCTTTTTCCACTGGAAGGAGCAACCAGTAAGCCGATTCCGGCACCAATAGCTGCACCTAACAATACTCCTCCTACTACTTTTAATGTCGTGTTCATAATTGTAAATTTTATTTGAAATAATCGATTCGCTTTCAACTGAGTAGTATTCCCAGCCTTTGATTGTACTTATTGAAATAGTAGTGCCACTTCCAGGAAAGGCCTAAACAGGATGGATTGAAGAAGTTGTGTGGGAAAAAATTCTACAAGTTGTAGTTTTTTGGATGGTAGAAACTCAGTAAAAACCACGCATCCTGAGCCGGATAGGATTGTGGAATGAGTAATGATAAAATTATTTCTGTGGCAGCAACCTTAGCTTTCCTGATTGTTTTTCAATTTCCTTTTTGTTCATCAGCATTTTTCTGAATTGCCCCGTAGCAAACAGCGCTGCCTGATCATCGTAATGCTTACTCATTACATTGCCGGATTGGCCGGTGGGTGAACACGTGATGCCATTTTCCATATCACTGAAGTCCATGATTTTCCGTAACGCGGGTCCGCCTGTAACAGGAAAGTAGCCGGTAGTGTCGAGCTTAAAATGCAGGTTGTTGATTACTTCACTTCCGCCATCTACAGTGAAAGGTCCGACATTAAAAATTTTGTCCAATGGTTTTACCGCACTTAACGGATGAGCATGCGTGAGCGTATGAATTTTTCCCCACGCCCAGTCTTTGCTTTCGTACCCGCTGGTTTTATTTAATAAAGTAATGGTATGCGCTGCGGCTGCTGTAAAAATCTGCTCGCGTGTTTCTTTTAAATTGGTGGTCGCCACATCATCCCACCAGGGTGATTGCTCGTTTTGTAGCAACTGAAGATAGGAATTCTTCGGCAGTGAAGTAGCCATAATAGAATTGAATGCTTCCTGTCCCAATTCATCTTTCATAGTAAGGAACATAATCTGCGAAAGGATGTTGTAATAAACGGAAGGAGCAATGTCAGAGGCACGGTGATCTCCGTTCCAGTTTTGCAGCAAGTCGATCAAAGGCTGGTATTCGCTTTTGCCCGAATGCTGAAGCACCGTGCTGATTTCTTTTGCTACCAGCGGATGAGAGATAGAAACGACATCCAGATTTACTTTTTTGATTTCTTCGGGTGACCATTTTTTGTTTTCGCTCAGCAATTCAAAAATGCGTCCGGCTCTTGCTTTGGGATAGTAATAACCAGGATATAAAATTCCGTCCACCGTATCGGGTTGATTATTGGCGGAATAAACAAATCCCCATGGAGGGTTAATGGCTTGTGGGTTTTTAGAGAAATCGTAAAATCCCAAATACTCATCGTTGCCGGATGCGCCATCTAAAAATAATTTTGACTGCACGTGTTTTGGCCGTACAGGTAATTTTGCCACTGCCCACCAGGCGATATTACCCGCGGCATCGCCATACATAATATTAAGACCTGGTGCAGAGAAAAGCGAGGCAGCCTTCCTTGCCTCTTCAAAACTGGTAACATGATTTAATCCATAAGCGGCCTGCAATGCTTCGTTGGTTTGCTGGGTCAGCGTCCAGGATAAAGCTACCGGTGCCGATGCTTCTTTTATATCCAGTAAACCATTCATGAGATTACCGTGTCGTGTTGACCTGATGATCAGTTCAACATCCGGCTGACCTTTAACTTTGATGATTTCTTTTCTTGTTTTAATCTCTTCCCACTGATCTTTGAATTTTACCTGGCCGGCATTTTCAGGATTCACCGTTTCGATAAAGAAATCGGAATCATCATTTTCAAACATGGTCAGTCCCCATCCGCTAAAGCGATTGTTGCCCAGTAAGCCAAACGGAATACCGGCAAGGTGATGTCCATAGAAGCTGAAGCCGGGATATTCCATGTGTGCTTCATACCACACAGCCGGTTGTGAAAAACCAATGTGAGTGTCGTTGGCCAGAATAGGAAATCCGGACACAGTGCGGTCACCGGCAATTACCCAGCCGTTGCTTCCCTGCCAGAGCGGAACAGGAAGTTCAGCCAGCGCCTGATCGATAGCTACGATTAATGAATCGGTAGCGAATTTTTTGGATGGACCGTTGAAGCTTTTAATCCGTATGGCATCGCCCGGAGTTGATATGGCAAAGTCCTGTAAATAGGTATTGCCCAGCTCTGTTTTTATTTTTTGCAGAACAGGATCGGTACGCAGCCCTTCGGCAAACCCGAACGACATAAAGCCGATGGCATTATAAATATCTTCCGGTTGAAATTCTGTCTTTGGAATTCCGATGAGGGTAAATTCAATCGGAGTTTTTCCGGTACGGATATACTCATTCACTCCTTTTTGGTACGCCAGCGCAGCACGCTGAAATGCGGCCGTATCGGTACTCAGAAACTTTTGTGCATGCGCTTTGGCAAACTGGTTGATGCCGAGTGTACGAAAGAGTTTATCTACCTTCAGCAAATCAGGACCGAGTACTTCTGCAAGCCGGCCCGAAGCCGCACGCCTCAACATCTCCATTTGAAACAGGCGATCCTGCGCATGTGCATAACCCAGTGCAAAGTAAGCATCCTCTGCCTGTTGCGCATAGATATGGGGTACGCCATAGTCATCATAAAGTATTTCCACTTCTTCCTGAAGTCCTTTTAGTCTGACCTCCCCTGAATAGGAAGGTTTCTGAGCTTGCAGGTAAACGAATCCGATGACTGCCACCACTACGATCAGCATGACCAGCGCAATCAAAATTCTTTTTACAATCTTCATCGGTATTAAAATTTATCTCTACTTTACTTTCCTCAAAACGAAAGTTAAACCAACGCCTAATGAAAAGAAATCTGCTTTTATTCTTTTTTCTTCCTCTTATGCTTGCTGCCCAGAACAAGTATGGATTGAAGCCTGCTACCTATGAGCAATATAAAGAGAGCCTTAAAACGGCTCCTCAAAAAGAACTGGTTGATCTGGAAAAAGTGATCCCAGGCATTGTGCTGGACATTCGTTATGCTACGACCAACAATTTTACAGGAGAGAAAATCTATACCCTGGCCAAAGCTTATGCACGCAAGCCGGTAGCAGAGGCATTGAAAAAAGCGCAGGCCGAATTCAACAAGATGGGGTATGGTGTGAAGATGTATGACGCCTACCGGCCGTATAAGGCAACCGTAAAATTTTATGAAGTATATAAGGACACTACTTATGTGGCTTCGCCTTATAAAGGTTCACGTCACAATCGCGGGTGTGCCCTCGATATGACTATCATTGATTTGAAAACAGGAAAAGAACTGCAAATGCCTACGGAGTTTGATTCGTTCAAAAAAGAGGCATGGCCTTATTCGCCCGTAAGTGATCCGGTTATTAAAAAGAACAGGGAAACACTTATCAGTGTGATGCACAAGAATGGTTTTAAAGTAACCGGGTCCGAGTGGTGGCATTTTGATTTTATCGGCTGGCAGAAGTTTGAAGTAATGGATATTGACTTTGAGGAGCTGAAGAAATAATCTTTATCCTGCGTTGTTTCAGCAAACAAAGCAGATAGCTGAACTAACGCCATATCACTTTCATTCACTTTTATCTAACTTGAAGCCGATTCGAAAGAGCTTCGTATGGATTTCAGGCGGTTTTTTGGGGTGTTTTTATGGTGCTGCACGATTCCGTTCGCTTTTGCACAACCGGATAATTATAAATTTACCCGCTTAAATGCGGAAGACGGCCTTTCGCACAATCGCGTTACCAGCTTTCTTAAAGACAGCAAAGGGTTTATGTGGATCGGTACCATTTCCGGTCTCAATCGCTTTGACGGATATAACTTCAAGGTGTTTCACTTCGACCCTGCCGATACTACTTCACTTATTAACAACAGTGTTACTTCTGTTTTTGAAGGACCCGAAGGCGAATTGTGGGTAACCACTTCCGAAGGATTGGTCATCTACCATCCATCGAAAGAATCCTTTAGCAGGAATACAGCAGAGCAATTCAGGCAGTATTCTATTCCTGCAGGAGTTATCACCTCGATACTTAAAGATGGAGCAGGAAACTTCTGGTTTCTTCACCAGTCGCAAGGGCTTTTTAAATATATACCGGCTACAAAGACAACGGTTCACCTGGAGCATCGTCCTGCCGACAGTACTTCGGTTGCCTCCAGCGCCATTTCTTCTTTCCGGGAAGGGACGAAGGGAAATCTTTGGATCATTCATCGCAATGGAGTACTGGAGCAATTGCATTCGGAAACATTGAAAGTAACCTACCGTACCGATGAGTTATCGGATCTTTACCAGCAGCAGGAGTTTGACTATTCGCTCACCGCAGATAGTGATAACGATGTATGGATCTATGTGACCAATGATCAGCGAGGCGTTTTTTATTTTAATTCATCGCAAAAGAAACTAAGGCAGGTACATGCACTTTCTGCCAATGCCCGGTTGAATACCAACCTGGTCACCAGCATTGTTCAGGACAACAACGGCATGATCTGGATTGGAACCGACCATGGCGGAGTTAATCTATTAGATAAAAAAACGTTCTCTGTACGTTATTTGCTCAATGATCCGGAAGACGAAAAAAGTCTGAGCCAGAACAGTGTCACGACCATCTATAAGGACGATGAAGGTATTGTCTGGACCGGTACCTATAAAAAAGGTATTAACTATTATCATGAAGATGTAGTGAAGTTTCACCTCTACCGGCACCTGGTGGCCAATCCGAATAGCCTTGGTTATGATGACGTGAACCGCTTCGTGGAGGACGACCTGGGTAACTTGTGGATAGGAACCAATGGCGGAGGGTTGATCTACTTTGACCGTGCGAAGAATACGTTCAGAACCTATTATCACGAACAGGGTAATCCCAACAGCCTGAGTAATGATGTGATTGTGAGTCTTTTTATCGATCATGAAAAAAAATTATGGATCGGTACTTTTTTGGGAGGACTCAATTCTTTTGATGGCCACACGTTCACGCAATACAAGCATAACCCTTCCGATGGAGGAAGCTTATCACACGACAGTGTATGGGAAATTTTTGAAGACTCGCAGCATAACCTCTGGATAGGTACACTGAACGGAGGGCTTGATCTCTTCGATCCGAAACGAAAAGTATTTTTGCATTATAAAAATGGTGACGGAAATGCACTAAAGTCCAACGATATTTTTGCGTTACTGGAAGATCATAACAAAAATCTCTGGATCGGTACCACCAATGGTATTGATGTGCTGGAAAAGAAGACAGGCAGATTCATTCATTATGCGCAAAACAATTCGCAGAAAGAGAAAGGAAGCCTGAGCAGCAACCGGGTTCTTTCATTGCTGGAAGACAGTCGTGGACTGATCTGGATAGGTACACAAGAAGGTCTTAATTTCTATGATACGGAAAAGAAGGAATTTAAAACCTTTCGTAAGGAAGACGGGCTGCCACATAACACTATCCTTACATTGCTGGAAGATGAATCAGGTCATCTGTGGATAGGTACACCCAATGGGTTGTCTAACCTCTGTTTAGGAGATATGCCGGGAGAGTTCACGTTCAAAAATTACGATGAACTGGATGGATTGCAGGGAAAAGAATTCAATGAGAATGCAGCGCTGAAACTGAGAAGTGGTGAATTGGTTTTTGGTGGTGCGAATGGATTCAATATTTTCAAGCCGGAAGAAATTGGTTTTAACAAAACACTTCCCCGCGTGGTGCTTACTGATTTTGAAGTATTCAATAAAGAAGTAAAGGTGGGTGAGGAGATAAATAATGAAGTGCTTCTTGAAAAATCCATATCCGAAACCAGTCATATTGAATTGAAGCACAGAGATAACGTATTCTCCATTGAATTCGCTGCATTGAATTTCCTTCATCCGCAAAAAAATAAGTACCGGTATAAGCTGGAAGGTTTTGATCAGGATTGGATTAGTGCGGGCGGGCTATCGCGCAGAATAACGTACACTAACCTGAACCCCGGAAAGTATACTTTTCGCGTGGTGGCTTCCAATAATGATGGTTACTGGAACGAAGAAGGAGTAAGCCTCGGAATTACTGTACTGCCTCCGTTCTGGAAGTCACCCACCGCGATGATCATCTATGCTTTGCTGATCATTGCAGGATTAGTTCTTTCACAACAAATTATTCTTCAGCGCGAGCGCATGAAAGTGCGTCTTGAGCAGGAACATCAGGAAGCGCAGCGCATGCACGAACTTGACATGATGAAAACAAAATTCTTCACCAACGTCAGTCATGAGTTCCGTACTCCGCTTAGTCTTATTCTCACACCGGTTGAGAAAATATTAAAGAATGCTGCTGATGGGGAACAGAAGAACCAGTTTCAGATGATTCATCGCAATGCCAGGCGATTGCTTACGCTGGTCAATCAGCTGCTTGACTTCAGAAGACTGGAAGTGCAGGAGATTAAATACACGCCATCCGAAGGAGATATCATTCACTTCATTCACGATACGGTTTTCTCATTCTCTGATATATCGGAGAAAAAACATATTCGTCTTGAATTCAACTCTTCTGTTTCTGCGTTGGAAACACTTTTTGATCAGGACAAGCTGGAGAAGATTTTGTTCAACCTGCTATCCAACGCGTTCAAGTTTACCCCCGAAGGCGGGTTTGTTATTGTTGACGTAGAAATCATAAACAAAGAGCCTGAATCAAAATCATTGCAGATCAACGTAAAAGATTCAGGCATTGGCATTCCAAAAGAAAAACAGGACAAAGTGTTTGAGCGTTTCTTTCAGCATGAAACGCCCGGCACGATCATGAACCAGGGAAGCGGTATCGGACTTTCCATCACCAGGGAATTTGTCCGTATTCATGGTGGTACTATTACTATAGAAAGCGAACCTGAAAGAGGAAGCTGTTTTATCGTAGTGCTTCCCATTAAAGAAATTAAAGCAGAAGAAAATACGGAAGTAGTTCCTCTTTCTGTTGATGAATTCGGCCAATATGAAAGCGATTTGGTTCCTGTTTCGAAGCAGCCGGTGGTGTTACTGGTAGAAGACAACGAAGACTTCCGTTTTTATTTAAAAGATAATCTGAAGCAAAGTTATCAGATTGTAGAAGCAAAGAATGGAGTGGAAGCTTTTGAACTCGCACTATCCGCTGTTCCCGATCTGATCGTAAGCGATGTGATGATGCCGGGCATGAATGGAATTGAGTTCTGCCGGAAAGTGAAAACGGATCATCGCACTTCACACATCGCGGTGATCTTGTTGACCGCCCGCGCTTCCGAAGAACAAAAAATGGAAGGCTTTGATGCCGGAGCGAATGATTACATTACCAAGCCCTTTAATTTTGAACTGCTTCAGTCGCGCATCAAAAACCTGATCCGACAGCAGGAGCATTTAAGAAAAACATTTCAGAAGCAATGGATAGAAGTGGAGCCCGGCCACATAGAGGTCACTTCGCTGGATGAAAAACTGATTCAGCGGGCGATGGAGCTGGTGGAAAAAAATATTTCCAATCCCGATTTTTCTGTGGAAGAGCTGAGCCGCGAGCTCAACATGAGTCGCGTAAACCTGTATAAGAAACTGCTATCGCTGACTGGCCACGCACCGATGGAATTCATCCGCATTATCCGTTTGAAGAGGGCTGCACAGCTTTTGGAGAAGAGTCAGCTCACCGTAGCAGAGGTTGCCTACCAGGTGGGATTCAATAATCCCAAGTATTTCACCAAGTACTTCAAGGATATGTTCAAAATCCTGCCTTCTGCGTATGCGGAAAGCAAAAAATGAAGTTGATTTCCTTCATTTTAAGCTCCAAATGAGGTTTCGTCAGGTGCTGTTTACATGAGCAGCTAAAGACGGTGACTGCCGGAAAATTGGAACGGTTTAACAAACTATCCCCTGCTTTGAAACATTTTATACCGCTCTTTTAACTTTTCATCCGGCATTCGATAACATTTTCATACCCTGCCGGAGCTTGTTCGGGCTCTACATTTACGCAACCGTTTGCAACAAATCTCTTCATGCAGTCGGTTGTGTAAATCCTAAATACTAATAATGAGAAAAGCAGGTCTTTATGGGTTGGTGCTCGCGGTTGTAGCAACAGCATGTGTGCAGAAGTCGAAATTCGAAAAACAGGCAGACGGTGTTACCATCCATTTCCCTAAGGCGGAAACGGGAAACCCCAAGGCCATCCGCCTTCAGGTGATCTCCGACAAAATCATTCACGTCATTTCCTCTCCGGCCGATTCCTTTTCGACAGCCAAAAGCCTGATCACACTTCCCGATCTGAAAGGTTCTTCCGATTGGAAACTCATCGAAGAGAAAGACCAGCTTATCCTGACCACTAAGGCGGTGAAGGCAAAAGTGTCTTTATTAACAGGTGAAATTGTCTTTTCCGATACAACCGGACAGGTGATACTGCAGGAGAAGCAGGGTGGTGGTAAAACATTCAGGGCGATCCGGGTAGATAATGAAGATATGTACGCACTGCGTCAGGTGTTTGAATCACCAGCCGATGAAGCGTTCTATGGATTAGGTCAGCACCAGGAAGGCCAGATGAATTACAAAGGAAAAGATGTTTCGCTTTTCCAGTACAATACGAAAGTAGCAGTGCCGTTTGTGGTGTCGAACAAAAATTATGGCCTGCTCTGGGACAATTATTCACTCACCCGGTTTGGCGATGCGCGCGAATACAACTCCATCTCAAAATTAAAGCTCTATAACAAAGACGGTAAAGAAGGCGGCCTTTCGGCTGAGTATGTTTCAAAGAATGATCCCTCTAAGATTCTTATTGCCCGCGAAGACACCGTGATCAACTATGAATCCTTAACCGATCAGAAAAGATTTCCGAAAGACTTTCCTCTTGCTGACGGGTTAGTGAACTGGACGGGAAGTGTGGAATCGAATGAAGAAGGCGTTCATAAGTTTCTGCTCTACTATGCCGGATATATAAAAGTATGGTTGAATGATAAGCTGGTTTCCGATCATTGGCGCCAGGCGTGGAATCCGGGCACGGTGGGGTTTGAATTGGCGATGGAGAAGGGCAAAAAGTATCCGATTAAAATAGAATGGTTTCCTGACGGAGGCGAATCGTACTTGTCCTTAAAATGGCAGCATGCCCCTGCCGAAGACCAGAACCGCCTGTCACTTTTTTCTGAAGCCGGTGATCAGATCGATTATTACTTTATCGCAGGTAAAAACCTGGATGATGTAATCAGTGGCTATCGCTCCATTACAGGTAAAGCAGAGATCTTTCCCAAATGGGCGTTGGGTTTCTGGCAAAGCAGAGAGCGTTACAAAACACAGAAAGAAATCCTTGACATCGCTGCGGAATTCCGTAAGCGCAAAATTCCGTTGGATAATATCGTGCTGGATTGGTCGTACTGGAAAGTAGATCAATGGGGGAGCCAGGAATTTGATACCGAGCGTTTCCCTGATGCAGCGGCCATGATCAAAAAACTTCACGATCAGCATTTGCATTTCATGATATCGGCATGGCCGAAATTTTATGAGGGAACGGAAAACTATAAAGCGTTTGATGCGAAAGGATGGTTGTACAAACAAAACATTACCAATCGCCAGCGCGACTGGATTGGCAAAGGATATGTGTCTACGTTTTATGATCCGTACAATGCGGAAGCAAGAGATGCCTTCTGGGAATTGCTTCATAAAAATCTTCATAGCAAAGGAGTAGATGCCTGGTGGATGGATGCTACCGAGCCGGACATTTTATCCAATGCCTCTATTTCAGAACGTAAGAAGCTGATGAACCCCACCGCACTGGGTTCATCTACCAAATACTTCAATGCTTTTCCGCTGATGAATGAGAAGGGCATCTATGAAGGGTTGAAGAAGGCAGATCCGGATAAGCGTGTATTCATTCTCACCCGTTCTGCTTTTGCCGGATCGCAACGTTATGCGGCAGCTACATGGAGCGGAGATATCGGTGCCAACTGGCAGGATTTCAAAACGCAGCTGTCAGCCGGTTTGAATTTCTCTTTGTCAGGTATACCATATTGGACTACCGACATTGGCGGCTTCTCGGTAGAACGCAAGTTTGAAAACGCAAAAGGAGAAGAGCTGGAAGAATGGCGCGAGCGTATGACGCGCTGGTTTCAGTTTGGTGCTTTCAGCCCGCTGTTCCGTGCCCACGGTCAGTATCCGTTCCGCGAAATGTTTAATGTAGCTCCCGACAATCATCCGGCATACAAAACCATGTTGTATTATGATAAGCTGCGTTATCGCCTGATGCCTTACATCTATTCATTATCTGGTAAAGTGTATTTCGATGACTATACCATCATGCGTGCATTGGTGATGGACTTCGGTGCGGATAAAAATGTGTTGAATATCGGTACCTCATTTATGTATGGCCCTTCATTGCTGGTGGCTCCGGTAACACAACATAAAGCGAGAACATGGGATGTCTATCTTCCTGCATCTACAGGCTGGTACGACTTCCATACCGGCAGCTATTTTGAAGGTGGTCAGACGATTAAAGCAGATGCACCTCTTGAAAACATGCCTTTGTTTGTAAAGGCAGGTGCGATCATTCCGGCAGGTCCGGAGTTACAATATACATCAGAGAAAAAAGCAGATCCATTGACACTGTATGTGTACACCGGAGCGAATGGTTCATTCGACCTCTACGAAGATGAAGGCCTTAACAATGATTATCAGAAAGGTCAGTATGCGGTGATACCGTTCTCTTATGAGGAAGCATCACAGACATTAAAGATCGGTGAACGCAAAGGTACTTACGCAGGAATGCTGGAGAACAGAACCATTGAGATTGTTTGGATCAGCAAAGAGCAGCCTGCAGGAATCAGCTTGTCAGCAAAGCCTCAGCAGGTAGTGAAGTACGAAGGAAAAGAAGTGAGTGTAAAAAAATGAATCAGCGCTGCGAAAGCAGATTGAGATAAACAAACTAATCAAACCAATTTAACTATGTTGAAGAACCTACGGAAAAACTTATGGGGCGTTTTCATAGCAGTACTGCTATGTCCTTTAAGTGTATTAGGGCAAAGTGTGGTCACTGGGACCATTACGGATAAGGACACGACTCCTTTGCCAGGAGTGAATGTTCTTGTGAAGGGAACATCAAGAGGTACAGCTACCGATGTGGACGGAAAGTTTTCATTGCAAGCCAGCCCGGAAGATGTATTGGTATTTTCATTTATCGGCTATAAAAGCCAGGAAGTGAATGTGGGAACGCAATCGGCTATTTCAGTTATACTTCAGGACGATGTAACGGCATTAGGCGAAGTAGTGGTAATCGGTTATGGTGTTCAGAAAAAAGTACTGAATACAGGCGCCAATCTGCAGGTGGAAGGTGATGCCTTACAAAAGCAAAGCTCTACCAATGCGCTGCAGGCTTTGCAAGGACAAGCGCCAGGTGTTCAGATTACGTCTACATCAGGCCAGCCAGGTTCGTCTATGAATGTAACTGTTCGTGGTATAGGATCTACCATTGGTAACTCACCATTATATGTAGTAGATGGAGTAATTGTAAGTGACATCGCTTATTTGAATAACTCGGATATTGCTACGCTAACTGTTTTAAAAGATGCGGCATCTGCCGCCATCTATGGTTCACAAGCTGCAAGTGGTGTGGTGCTTATCACTACCAAAAAAGGAAAGTCAGGAAGTGCCCAGGTTACATTTGATGCCTATTATGGTGTACAGAACAGAGCCAGAAAAGTAGACTTACTAAATGCACAGGAATATGCTACCATCAGAAATGAATCGGCAGTTAATTCAGGAGCAGCACCTGTATATACCAATGCGCAAATTGCTGCTATGGGTACAGGTACAGACTGGATGAATGAAATGTTTGTGAAGAATGCACCTACTCAAAATTATTCAATCGGTATTAGCGGTGGTACGCAGGCTTCTACCTTCTCCACCTCATTATCTTACCTTACTCAGGAAGGAATTGTTGGAGGAAAGGATCTCTCTGATTACAAACGATACAATTTCAGATTTAATTCTGAGCATAAATTATACAAAGACATTGTCACTGTAGGTCAGAATTTAAGTTTTGCCCTTACTGATAACCTGGGTATTGCTGTAGGAAATCAGTACAACAACTCTTTAAGAGCCGCTTTTTATACTACTCCTTTGCTGGCGAATGACCCAACAGATACCGTAGGTATTTTTAGCGGTAATCAATCGAACCCCTACAGAGCTATGGTGTACAACAACCAGAATAAAAACAGTACACAGAAGTTAGTTGGCAATATCTATGCACAGGTTGAAATTATAAAGAATCTGAAATTCAGAACAAGCCTTGGTTTAGATTATACCTCTTATGATGGTCAAGGCTACAAGCCAGCCTACACGCTATCCGCATTTACTTTCAATACTACTCCTCAGGTTAGTCAAACCATGAACAAGTCAAAGACGGTGATGTTTGATAATTTGCTCACCTATGGATTTACTGTTGCCGCGAAACATAATATCGATGTGATGTTAGGATCTTCCTTATACCGTTTTGATGGTAGTTCACTCTATGCCAGCAAGACCGGATCTGTTTTCAATGATGTGGATCATGCCTACGTATCAAACGGTACAAGCAACACCGCACAAGCAACAGGAGTGGCTTATGACCCGGATCATCGTTTGTCTTATTTCGGACGAGTGAGCTACAACTTTGAAGAAACCTATTTGTTCAATGCTACTTTCCGTGCGGACGGTTCATCCAAATTTGCTAAAGGCAACCAATGGGGATATTTCCCATCAGTGTCCGCTGGATGGGTGATGACGAATGAAGAATTCTTGCAGAATACATCCGACTGGCTTAACTCATTTAAACTAAGAGCAAGCTGGGGTCAGGTAGGTAGCCAGAATGCATCGGCTTTTCAATATCAGGCTCCGATCACCTCTGTAAATTCGTATTATAACTTCGGAAGCGACCAGTCAATACTTACACCTGGTGTTTACCCTAGCCGTATATCTAATGCTAACCTGAAATGGGAAACATCAGAGCAGACCGACATTGGATTTGATGCACAGTTTCTCAATGGTCATTTGATTGCCAATCTTGACTATTACGTGAAGACCAATAAAAACTGGTTGATCAAAGCGCCAATTCTCGCTTCAGCCGGAGCGGATGCCCCTTATATCAATGGCGGAAGTGTAACAAACAAAGGTCTTGAGCTAGCTTTGGCTTATAGTAATACCATCGGTCAACTTAATTACAAAGTGAGTGCTAATGGTTCTTATAATAAGAATAGAGTAGGTTCCATACCGAATGCGGATGGTATCATTCACGGAGAAACTGCTCAGCTGTATGACAATGCTCCTGAATTCAACAGAGCTTCCAATGGAAATCCAATTGGTTACTTCTGGGGTTATAAAACGAACGGTATTTTCCAAAACCAGTCCGAAGTGGATGGTTATGTATCCAAGGGAAAAGTGCTTCAGCCTTCTGCACAACCGGGTGATGTAAAATATGTGGATGTGAATAACGATGGAGTCATTGATGCCAACGATAAAACAAACATAGGAAAGCCTAATCCGGACTATACCTTTGGTTTCTCTATTGCTGCGGACTACAAAGGCTTTGATCTTTCCGTACAAGCTAGTGGAGTGGTGGGAAATCAAATCGTACAATCGTATCGTAACCTTTCCAACGGATATAGTAATTACACCACAGCTATTTTAGATCGCTGGCATGGTGAAGGCACTTCCAATACAATGCCTCGCGTAACGGATACGAATACCAACTGGGTTAACTTCTCTGATTTATTTATTCATGATGGTGATTATTTAAGAATCAATAACGTCACACTGGGTTATGATTTCAAAAGGTTAATGAAGACTCAGTTTCTCCATCAATTCAGGTTCTATGTATCGGCTCTTAATCTGGCCACCTTTACCAAATACAATGGTATGGATCCTGAAATTGGTTACGGCCCTGCTGCTACCGGTACTACCGGATTTACTTCAGGTGTAGACTTGGGATACTATCCTCGCCCCAGGACCTACATGGTTGGTCTGAATGTTAAATTTTAAAATATAGACACATGAAAAAAATCAGTATATATATAATTACCCTGAGTTTGTTTACAGTGTGTTCCTGTAATGATTTTCTGGAGACAAAATCACTCCGTCAGAATACAGTTGAAAATTATTACAAGACACCAGAAGAAGCATATTCTGCTTTGGTAGGATGTTACGATGGATTGCAGGCAGTATGGACAGGTGGTGTTGCTTTTCCGGTTGCTTCAGAAGTATTGTCAGACAATGCATTTGGAGGAACAGGAAGCAGTGATGGTTTTGGTTATCAAATGCTCGATGAGTTTGATAAGAGCAGATCTCCTTCGGATATCAGTCTTTTTGATGCCAACTGGGCAAACTATTATAAGGCAATCTACAGATGTAATTTACTCCTGCTGAACCTGGATAAGGTAGAGTGGGGAACAGACACAAGTCGTAAAACCGCTTATGAAGCGGAAGCCCGTTTTTTACGTGCCTTCATTTATTTCGATATGGCCAGATTGTGGGGCAACGTACCTTTGCTAACTGAACCATCTATTGAGAACCTCCCACAGGCTTCATCACAGGAAATCTATGCTACAATAGCTACTGATTTAAAATTTGCTGCTGATAATTTACCTTCTACATCTTATGCAAACCAGGCTGTTGCCACACATGGACGTGTTACTAAATGGGCTGCCGAATCACTATTAGCGCGAGTGTATCTTTATTACACCGGATATTATGGTGCCGCTGATCTGGCGGGTGTAGTTACAAAAGCGCAAGCATTGACTTACCTGGAAGACGTGATCTCAAATAGTGGACATGGATTGCTGACCGATTTCGCAACGCTTTGGCCTGCTGCATCACTCAATAAAGCGACAGATGTAAATACCTATGCCGGAGAAGATAATAAGGAAACTGTTTTTGCTGTGAAATATACGTATACGAGTGATTACAGTTCTGGCAATGACGATGGAAATAAATGGTTGGTGATGTTGGGAATACGCACATACACTTCTTATCCATACGGACAAGGATGGGGTGCCTCTACAGTTAACCCTCGCTTGTGGCAGGCCTACGCAAGTACGGATACCCGCAAAACAGCTACGATCATTTCTATTGCTGATGAAGCAATACCTTTCGATCAGCAAAGCGCTCAACGTGAGTACACCGGTTATTACACTAAGAAATATACTCCTATGAGTAATAAAGACGGATCAAGTACATCGGCTACGCTTGCTGCTGGTGCTGGCTTGAACAGTGATTTCCAGATCAGCCAGTTTCAGGATTATGTATCCATTCGTTATGCGGATGTATTATTAATGGCTGCTGAGTTAGGTAGTGCTAATGCGCAGACTTATTTTGATGCCGTTAGACAGCGTGCTTATAAAACTAACTTTAGCGTTTTGCCAGTTACCTTGGCCAACATAAAGCAGGAACGCTATTTTGAATTTGCTTTGGAAGGAATTCGTTATTGGGATTTACTCCGTTACGGTATCAATGAAGCGGCTTCCACTATCGCACAAACTACGACTGTGTTAAACGCAGGTGTGAGTGCAACTAAGACGATTTCAGCTGATAAGATTGTGCTGACAAAGGGATTGCAACAAATACCTGGTTCGCAAATCACATTGTCGAGTGGAACATTGATTCAAAACACAGGTTGGTAATTTGAAGATCAAAAACTTAATGGTCAGCAATAGACCTTAAAAAATCAAAATATGAAAAAGATTAATATAGCGTTTGCGTTATTCCTGGCAGTGGTGATGGTATTCACTTCCTGTCAGCCTGATGAACATGAGCTTGGGGATCCGCTTGATTCATCTGATCTGAAATACACAGTCACTCAGGAAAGTGGGTATGACAATAAAGTGTTTTTGTCTAGTCAGACAACTGGTGTAATTCCTTTTTGGGATTATAGTACGGGGACATCAAATAAGGAAGTAGATACGGTAACTTATCCTTTTGCTGGTGATTATTGGATCAAATTCTCCGCTCTTGGAAGAGCTGGAGCAACCACTGATTCTGTAAAAATTACTGTTTCGAAAAATGATCCTGACTATTTTTCTGCTCCTGAATGGAATTATTTGACGGACGGTGTAGAAGGAAAAACTTGGGTATTTGATTTGACTGCTCCCATTGGATACTATGGCTCGGAATACATTGCCCATACTGGTAATTCTGCTAATGATTGGTCTTATTTTCCAACTGATTGTCCTGATTGGACAGGGTTTGTTTGTGGTACTAACTGGGGCGAGATGACTTTTAATTTGGATGGTAATTTCAATTATAGTGTATCTCAAGTTCCATTAAAAGGTGGCACCCCAACTACAGCAAAGGGCACATTTACTTACGATATTGGTAGCAAGTCTTTAAAAATTAATAATGCTTCATTGCTGTTTCCAGGTAACTACAATGATATTTCAAGCTGGAGTGCGGCATATGTTTTTGAAATAGCTGAAGACCATCTTTATTTGACTTTGATAAGAGCATCAGACGGTGCATTTGTGGTATTTAAATATATTCCAAAAAGTTAATGCTTGTTAATTTAAAATCATTTAAAAGCTTCGGTAGTCACCCGAAGCTTTTATCATTTAATGTCATTTAGATGCTATCCGTTATGAGTACTCCGAAATATGTAAACGTAAAATTTTCAGTAGTAACCCTGGTCATGATCTTAAACTTCATGGCCTCGCACTCGCTATATGCCCAAACCGAAACGTACCAATGGAGCAACGTAACCATTGGTGGCGGAGGTTTTGTTAGCGGCATCATCACCAGTAAGACCGAGCAAAACCTGCTCTACGCCCGTACGGATGTAGGCGGGGCTTATCGCTGGAATGAAGCCAATAGTACATGGATACCTCTGCTTGACTGGGCTTCTGAAAATGAATTGGGATACATGGGCGTGGAGTCCATTGCTACCGATCCGAAAGAACCCAACAAGGTGTATATGCTGGTGGGTACTTCGTATTTCAATAACGGAAAGACAGCGATACTCCGGTCAACCGATTATGGAGCAACGTTCGCCATTACCGATGTGACTTCTCAATTCAAAGCACACGGCAATGGTATGGGAAGGCAAACCGGTGAGAAACTGATTGTCGATCCCAACAGCAACGCCATTCTTTTTTGTGGTACGCGTGCCAACGGATTATTTCAAAGTATCAACTCGGGTGTAAGCTGGAACAGATTGAGCGGGCTTTCCGTTACCACTACTGCCAATGAGAATGGAATCAGTTTCGTAGTACTTGATCCTTCCACCGGATCTGTCGGAACTCCGACTCAAACAATAATCGCTGGCGTTTCACAAACCGGTACTAGCCTTTATCGCAGCGATGATGGAGGAACAACATTTACAGCGATCTCCGGTGCTCCCTCTACACTCATGCCGCATCGTGCCGTGCTGGCGAGTGACCGCAATCTGTACATCACGTACGCCAATGCAGCTGGCCCATGGGACATTACCGGTGCGGGCCAGATCTGGAAATATAATTTACAAACCAATGTATGGACGAACGTAACACCCGCTTCCTTCGCAGGCGCATTCGGAGGAATTAGTGTTGATCCCAACAATGCCAATCGATTAGTAGCATCAAGCATAAATACGTATCAGTTGCAGGATAATTCATACGGAGACAGAATATTTTTAAGTACCAATGGAGGAGCGGCATGGACCGATGTAGTAGCACGTGGTTTCGATCTGGATCCCAATGGTGTTTCATGGGTAGATGGCCAAGCCATTCATTGGGCAGGCTCCATCGAGTTCGATCCATTCAATACAAAAAAGGCTTGGGTGATTTCCGGCAATGGAATTTTTAAAACCGAAGATATCGATGCTACCACTAATGTGTGGAAGTTCAATGTAAAAGGATTGGAAGAGACCGTTCCGCTGGACATCGTCAGTATTTCCAACGGACCGCTGGTCTCCGTGATTGGCGATTATGATGGCTTCCGTCATACCGATGTTACACAGTACGCACCCATTCACACACCGCGCATGGGCAGCACCTCGGGTATTGCTTTCGCAGCCAAAGATCCCAACGTGATGTTGCGTGTAGGTGATAAAATGTATTACTCCCTGGATATGGGAATCACCTGGACATTAATCACTGCAAAAGGAACCAAAGGCAATGTAGCCATCGCTGCCGATGGCAGTGCTTTCCTGCATTGTGCCGATGGAGACACCAGAACATACAAGACCGTTGATAAAGGAACGACATGGACCCAGGTAACCGGGTTGGCTATTGCTTCTTCCCGGCCGGTGGCCGATCCGGTCAATCAGAATAAATTTTATGCCTACAATCCTGCTAACGGATCAGTAGTGGTAAGTAACGATAAAGGCACTTCATTCACAGCCGCAGCTGCTGCCGGAAGCGGAGGTTCAAAAGTAATACGCACCGCACCGGACAGAGAAGGAGATATCTGGATTCCTTTATTGGGAGGAGGATTAACACGCTCGGTTAATTCAGGCCAGGCATTCACGAAGCTGAATGGAGTTACTTATTGTGGTGCAGTTGGCTTTGGAAAAGAAGCAACTGGCAAAACCTATCCCACTGTTTATATATGGGGAACGGTGAATAGTGTTTTAGGTATTTATCGTTCCACCGATGAAGGCGCTACCTGGATAAGAGTAAATGACGATGCGCATGAATACGGTGGCCCTGCCAATGGTCAGTTTGTGATCGGTGACAGAAATGTATACGGCCGTGTGTACATGAGTACTGCCGGGCGCGGTATTGTGTATGGCGAATCAGATCAGACCTGTATTCCTGCGTCTGTTACTCCCCGGATCAAGACCAATGATGAAGCCATGAAGAAGACCTCTACCACTACACTGACGGAAGGCGGCACAGCAGTGCTGAGCCCGGAAGACATCACCGGTGGAACATGGAGCTGGACCGGCCCGAACAACTTCACTTCTTCCAGCCGTGAGGTAACGCTTTCCACTATTCAAATCAGCCAGGGCGGTACCTATGTCCTGCGCTATACCAATAGCAATGGATGCCAGAGTGCGCTTCAGAATTTTACCATCAACGTGAATGCATCGGTGATAAAGGCACAGGGCTTGTTGATCCATTCGGAAAACGACAGCAAGGCGATTGACAAAAAAAATGGTACACTACAGCTCACCGTTGTGTTCTCTCCGCAGAACACAACGGACCAGTCCGTAACATGGACTACCAGCAATAATGATCTTGCATTGATTTCTGCCACAGGGCAATTGATTGCCTACAAAGATGGAACAGTAGCTGCGCGGGCTACCGCCAATGACGGCTCCGGAGTGTTTGCTGAATTGACAGTGACGATCTCCAATCAGCTAATCACTGCTGTGGAAGAAATACCGGATACTACGTTTGTAATTTATCCCAACCCTGTTTCTACGGAGCTCACGATCAGTCATGCGCAGGATATTAAGCAGGTTACATTGACAGATGAAAAAGGGAGAGTCATTAAAAAACAAGCGAGCAACAAAGAGTCAATAACTATTCCGGTCACAGATCTGCTCTCCGGCATTTATATTCTGCAACTTACCGACAAACAAAACAGGAAGTACAGTAGGCGATTGGTTAAGTTATAAGTTATCACAAACGACAATATCCAATTGAACATGCACCATCTGAAATCAAGGGTAACGAAGCGTTAGCTTGACAGGCTAAAATAAAACTCAAATTGTATAATAATTCTCAGCGTGTCCTCTATATTTAGAGGTCCCAAAACCTTTTAGCCTATTTATACCCACATGAAATACTGCCCGATTATAGGACTTCAGCTGTCCTTCATCATCTTTATAGCAACCACTTACTTAATTCGCTTATTTCATTTAAACAGCCTTTAAAACCATTCGGTAAACAGATGTAATTGTTTGCTTGATTTTTCTATAAAGCGAAAAGCTCCTTTATTATCCCAAATATGATTTAAATCCATAACTGAGTTGTTATAAGATGGGAACACTAAATCGATTTTGTCCACTTATCTGTAAAGTTCAGAAGTGCTAAAAAGAAGTAGCCGCAAAATGAATTACCTAACAGAATCAAAATTTTGATGAAACGAACATGGTTACTTATTGTTGATGGTAATGATATGTGTTTTTATGAATTTCCAGCTAGGCGAAATGCCTGTAATCATGTGCACGGGTACTCCTGCAATAACTGATAGCATTTTTCTTCAAAAAAAGTATAACTAAATTCAATGATGATCATTAATACACAACGGTATGAGTTCAAGGAAGCAATGATGGCTAGCTGGATGAGGCAGTTGCTTATGATGTTACTTTTTAGCTTTCTTGCTTTTTCTGGTTTTTGCCAAGCCACCACTTCTATGAAGCTGCCTGCTGTGATACCTTTATCACCGGAGGCAGCAAGCCTTGGAAGATACGGTGAAGTAGCAGTGGGAGAGTATACGGGTACACCGAATATATCCGTTCCCCTTCATGTAATTAAATCTGGCAAATTGGAGTTCCCGCTAAATCTTTATTATGACGCTTCCGGAGTAAGAGTGAATCAGGATGCTACATGGGTTGGCCTTTCGTGGGAGTTGAGCGCTGTTGCTGGCATCACATACATTCCTTCCGGAGGTAATGATCAGTCAATAACTACGCCTGAACCTCTCTGGCAGGATTGGGATAACCTGATGGTTTACGTGTCGGGTAAGACTGCACCGTCTACCCGCTCGGAAGATGGGTTCTATGGGTGGGGTTGTACTGTTAATGGCCAACCTCCTGTGATCACCAAGCCTGATTTAATGTACCTGGGTCTGCAGGGCAGGGCACAACGCGATTTATATAGCGTCAACTGCCCGGGTTTTTCATTTAAGTTTTACATCCATCCGCAAAGCGGACTTCCGAAAATTTTAGGAGACAAGAGCAATTTCAAAGTAGAATTTTCAGGTAATATAGGATTTAAAATTACGGATGAGGGTGGAACGGTCTATTCCTTTCTGATTCAGGAGAGAACCCCTGTTGACGATTCCAATCTAATTACCCATTGGTATTTAAGCGGGATTATGAGTCCGGATGGAGAGGGTATACAGTTTAGATATGCGAATTATGGAGAAGTAAGACCGCTGCCTACACTTTCTGAACAATTCACTCATGTTATTTCTGGTAATCCACAGCAAAGCACAATGAAATTTGATGGTGACAGATTCCTTCAGCGCTCCTCTGTTTTAAACCAGTACCTCACGGAAATAGAGTCCAGCAGGGAAGTGGTAACATTTAATTTGAGTAATAACAGAACCGACATACCGGGTGATGGTGCAAGAAGGCTGGAGAATATAAGTATAGAAGATAAGTTTACGCATCAAAAGAAAATAGTTGCATTCGAATACGGGTATTTCCTTTGGAGCTCTGTCGGTGGGAATTACCTTCATGATGGTACGCTTTGGAACTGGTCACCAAGTGCATCGTATAGCGAGGATAATCTGAGAACCCGACTAAAGTTGATGAGTGTAGTGGAGAAAGATGATCAGAATACTGAAAATAAAAAATACACATTCGATTACGATGAGACTATTCCATTACCCTATAAAACATCTTTCTCGGTAGATCATTGGGGATATTATAACGGACAGGAAAATGCAAGCTATCTATTGGATACTAATCTGGGTGATATTACTTACGCAGCACACACTATTATTCCAAAGCTAATTACCACTTTTCTGAACCCGACTCCCCCCACTGGTTCTCCTCTTAAAAACCTGGATTTATATGATGGGGCTTTTCGGGGGGCAAGTGTTACATTTAGTAAAAGCGGTAGTTTAAAATCGATCGCCTATCCCACGAGAGGGAAAAGTGTCTTTACTTACGAACCAAACAGTTTTAAGAATGCTACTTTGTTATCCGCAGAGGAAGAATATACTATTTCAAATGTTTTTGTGCAAAAGACAGTATATGATTTTAATAATAATGATCCATTGGGGCCAAGTTCTACATTTACACTTAGCGCAGCTACTTCAGTTCATATCAGTGGAGTAATACAGAATCTTGGAACGTACACGTCCGATCAAATGGCAGGTACTTCAGTTACCCTTTCGGGTCCATCAGGAGTAGTCAAGTCTTGGAATGCGCAGGTATTTAACTATGGAACTACTTACAGAAACCCGATAGATGAAGACCTGCTATTGACTGCTGGATCGTATACACTCTCCTGCAGTCTTCCGGATGCGCTTGGTCCCGTTGGTTATAATTCCCTGGTCACGGCTACATATACATATCGCGACCTAGAAGGTACTTTTAATAAAGTGATGGCTTCACACTGGGAGTCAATTGGTGGAGGTTTGAGAATAAAGACCATTGCAAATTATGACGCTGATAATAGTTTGATTTCAACGAAAGAGTATAGATATACGGAGGAGGATGGAACGACAAGCGGTAAGCTGATTTCTCCGGTTGGCTATAGTTATTCCGGTTCGTATCAAACGGGATCCACATCGAGTGGTGGAGATTGTGTTCATTCTGGGCTTAGCTATTACAAGCGATTGTCCAGTAATATTTTTGGATTGTCTACTTCTCCTATTAAGGCCACAGTCGGTTACGGAAGAGTAGAGATTGTCGATTTAATCAAGAATGGCAGTACGGGAAATGGAAGCACTATTAAAGTCTTCAATAATGACGCTGTCATGGGTACTTTTTTCAATGATATACTTCTTAACTATCCTGAAAAAAATGGAATCCTGGCTTCGGTTACATACAAGAATGAAACAGGAACAATATTGCGCCAGGAAGAATACGATTATGAAATAAGCGATATTGAAATGGATTGGATAAACACTAAAATAAACGATAATTATATAGGTCCAATTGGTGAATGCACATCTTCTAATGATGGGACCGGCATAAAGTATGATATCTGTGCTTATATAGGACGATATACAATAGGGGTATATCCTTATATTAACTACAAAAAATTGCTAGCAAGGAAGACCGTGAAGGATTATCCTTTAACAGGAGGAATGACTCAGCAATCTGCCTATAGTTATGATGCAGATACGTATCAATTGATCGAATCAGTCACGAGTGACAGTAAACAGGAAGTGAATGTGGTCAGGTATAAATACCCTCCTGATTTTGTTAACGAGAGTTCTGTTTATTTGCTCATGAAAGAGAGCAATAGGTTGAATGAGGTTATTGAGCAGGTTAATATTAAAAACAATGTGCAGCTTTCCAGGATAAAGACTAACTATTCATTGGTCGATGATTTTTTAATCAAGCCGGTTACTGTTGAACAACAGATAAAGGATAATCCCACTTCTGTTGAGGTGACCTATGGGCGATATTCCCGCGGAAACGTAAGTCAATTTTTAACAAAAGAGGGAGTTTACAACTCCTTTGTATGGGGTTATGATCAAACGTTACCTATTGCAAAAGCAGAGAATGCTTTGTTGTCGGACATATTTTATACCGGCTTTGAGGATGTAGATGGTAATAATAATGAAGCAAAGACCGGTAGAGAAAGCCATGTAGGTATATATAGCAAGGCACTTACTAATCTTACAAATGGTAACTATATACTTAGCTATTGGTTAAAATCGGGAAGTGAATGGATTTTACAGGTAAATTCAATTACGGTAAGTGCGAATACATACACCATCAGTTTTGCTTCAGATCAGCAGGTAGATGATGTTCGCTTCTATCCACAAGGTGCCAGAATGAGTACCTACACCCATGATCCCATATACGGAATGACTTCTATTACTGATGAAAATAATGTAATCAGCTTTTTTGAATACGACACATTTGGTCGGTTGAAATTAATGAAAGATAAGAAAGGGAATATACTGAAGTATTACAAGTATCATTATAACGGGGAGCAATAAACAGCCTTATATTATTTAAGGAATTTATATGAAAAAATTTAAAATAATAATTTTTACATTTCTTTTTACGGTAATAAATTTAATAAGTGCTTTCAGTCAATGTACTCTGCCTGTTGTTACAACGCAACCTGTTAGTGTTAGTGGATGTTCAGGTTCTGCTGTTACATTAAGTGTTGCGGCCACAGGGGGTTCATCTTATCGGTGGTATTGGATGGGCAACGGTGGCAGTAATGCGGGTGTAGTACCTCCTATTTATCCGTGGTCGGGTTATGCCTCTAATACGCTGCATTTAGATTATGTTAGTGGATCATCAACAGGACAGTATTATGTTATCATTACCAACGCTTGTGGGACTACTACCTCCAGTACGGTTACAATAGCTTCATTAAGCGTTACAGTAGCACCATCCAATACGGGGCCTGCCTGTGTAGGTTCCTCCATCAGTCTGATATCTGGAGTTAGCGGCACTAGTTATTCATGGACTGGCCCTAATGGATTTAGCAGTACAAGTGCAAGCCCTTCCTTGCAGAATGTAACTACTGCGATGTCTGGAGTGTACACCTTAACAGTAACTAATAGTAATGGTTGTACGAGTTCAGGCACTACTACAGTTACAATAAATCCACTGCCTAGTTTTACCGTATCAAATAGCGGCCCTGTTTGTGTTGGCAATGCATTGCAGCTTACTGGTCCTGGCGGGATGACGATTTATTCATGGACTGGCCCCAATGGTTTTACAAGTGCAATGCAAAGCCCGATTGTTTCATCCGCTGTCACTAACTCAATGACGGGTACTTATATGCTCGCAGCATCGTTATCGGGTGCCGGTTGTACGAATACAGCTAGTACACTTGCTACTGTAAGCACTGCTCCCGTTATTACTTCGCAACCTGTTAGTGTTAGTGGGTGTTCAGGATCAGCTGTTTCATTGAGTGTTACAGCCACTGAAGGTTCATCTTATCGGTGGTATTGGATGGGTAACGGTGGCAGTAATGCAGGCGTAGTTCCTCCTACTTATCCTTGGTCGGGTTATGCCTCTAATACGCTGTATTTAGATTATGTTAGTGGGTCATCAACAGGACAGTATTATGTTGTCATTACCAACGCTTGTGGAACGACTACTTCCAGTATGGTTACAATAGCTTCATTAAGCGTCACAGTAGCACCATCCAATACGGGGCCTGTCTGTGTCGGTTCCTCCATCAGTTTGATACCTGGAGTAAGCGGCACTAGTTATTCATGGACCGGCCCTAATGGATTTAGCAGTACAAGTGCAAGTCCTTCCTTGCAGAATGTAACTACTGCGATGTCTGGAGTGTACACCTTAACAGTAACAAATAGTAATGGTTGTACGAGTTCAGGCACCACTACGGTTACGATAAATCCACTGCCTAGCTTTACCGTATCAAACAATGGCCCTGTTTGTGTTGGCAATGCATTGCAGCTTACTGGTCCTAGCGGGATGACGATTTATTCATGGACTGGCCCCAATGGTTTTACAAGTGCAATGCAAAGCCCGGTTGTTTCATCTGCCTCCACTAACTCAATGACGGGTATTTATATGCTCACAGCATCGTTATCGGGTGCCGGTTGTACGAATACAGCTAGTACACTTGCTACTGTAAGCACCGCTCCCGTTATTATTTCACAACCTGTTAATGCTAGCGGGTGTTCAGGCTCTGCTGTTACATTGAGTGTTACAGCCTCTGAAGGTTCCACTTATCGGTGGTATTGGATGGGTAACGGTGGTAGTAATGCAGGTGTAGTACCTCCTATTTATCCATGGTCGGGTTACGCATCCAGTACATTGCATCTGGATGTTGTAGGGACATCAACAACAGGGCAGTATTATGTTATCATTACCAACGCTTGTGGAACTACTACTTCCAGTACGGTTTCGATGTCTGTCTCTGGTCCCTCTGTAACACCTTCCAATACTAGTCCTGTTTGTGTTGGAGCAACGGCTAGATTGATGCCTGGATTGAGTGGCGGTTCAGGTAGCATAAGTTATTCGTGGACTGGCCCCAATGGTTTCGCAAGCACCGCAGCGAGCCCGGGTTTATTTAATGTTACTCCGTCAATGGCGGGTGTATATACCTTGATAGTTACAGATGGAAATGGTTGTATTAGTTCAGGCAATACAACTGTTACCGTTAATTCCCTTCCTGCTTTCACAGTATCCACTAGCGATCCTGTTTATTTAGACAGTCCAATACAACTTCTCGGCCCTGCGGGGATGACAGGTTATTCATGGACTGGCCCTAATAGTTTTACAAGTGCAATACAAAGCCCGGTCGTTTCGTCTGCTGCCACTAGCTCAATGGCAGGTACGTATACACTTACAGCAATATCAGGCGTTGGTTGTAGTATGACTGCCAGCATTATAATTAAGCTTCCTCATGATAATAGTAATTCGAATTATGTGTCCATCATCACCATGCTTAAAGATGAAGTATTCTCGGTTGATAATATAGGCGGGTTGCCTTATGAAGATTATTTGCAAATGACTAATTATTTTGATGGATTAGGGCGCCCCTCCCAGGTGGTCACCTTACAGGGGTCTCCGTTAGGTTATGATCTTGTTCAACCTACGGTATATGATCCATTTGGCAGAGAGAATATGAAATACTTGCCTTACATCTCACAGGAAGAGAATGGCGATTTTAAAGAGGATGCAGTGTCTCAGCAAAAAGATTTTTATGCTTCAGGAACCAGTACAACTGCTGCTGATTCTGATCCCTATGCTGAAATCACCTTTGAACCCTCTCCCCTCAACCGGGTGCTGAAGCAAGGTGCACCCGGTGCAGTGTGGCAACCCAATTCAGATGTGTATTCCATGGCAGATAATACGGTGAAGAAACGCTATGAGTTTAATCTGGCGGATGAAGTACTTCTTTTTATTTATGATGAAGGAACTTCCTCGCTAAGCGTAAGTGCCGAGTCTGCTCAAAAATATTACCAGCCCAACCAGCTTAACGCCAATAGAACCTACGATGAAAAGAATAACGAAGTAATTGAGTTTGTGGACAAAGAAGGACGTGTGGTATGTAAAAAAGTGTATGTGACTGTGGAAAATAACATTAAGCAGTACGCTGAAACGTATTATATCTACGATGACCTGGGTAGCCTGATAGTAGTACTTCCCCCCGAAGGAGTAGCGAAGTTGAAAGCAAATCTCAATTAGAACAAACCAAGAGTTACCCAATAACCTTACCACACATTCATGAAACTACTTATCAGTTTATTATTTCATAGCCTTTCACTCACCATTGCAGGATCAGATGTAACCACGCAAACGATCTCCTGGAATTCCAGCAAAGTGACACAGATCTCCACAGGAACAATTTTTACCGATCCACAGAAAATGATCGTGTACCAGAAAGAGCGCATGGAATGGATCGATGCAAAAGGAGAGAAGAAATACGTGCTTACCATCCAAAGTAGCAAAGGAAGCTTTGAGCTAGATGGACAGGGAGAGATCATCTACCAGGTGACAGGAGACAATGTGAGAGGGAATGTCACCCTGAAGAAGACAGCGACACAAACCATCATCAAAGCAGTGCTGGTAGAAAACAACAAGCCCGCTATTTACGAACTGCTGGTAAGTGGCTATACCATTTTATAATATTCTTAAACGTGAACAGAAAAATCTCATCTATGAGAAAAAATATACTA
>Ga0307515_10002404_pt1 | contig 40834 bp, 36 predicted proteins | sample 17_EM_MG_FD_194513 | JGI IMG/M metagenome (GOLD analysis project Ga0307515, IMG submission 194513) | Populus trichocarpa ectomycorrhiza microbial communities from riparian zone in the Pacific Northwest, United States - 17_EM | ecosystem: Host-associated > Plants > Roots > Unclassified | place... | reverse complement strand
GCCCGGCGCCCGCTACAATCTTTACTATGAATACTCTATTTATATCTCACGATCAAGAGCCTCAAAAACCCTAAACCACCCACGACCATCCCTGTTTGTTACTGTAGCAACAGCCGGGCCCGCACATAAACACACTAAAACTCAACACCATCATCACCGTCACCACCTCCTTCACACAGCTACCACATCCACATTCACGATGCGTACTGAAACCTTCAAGAACGATTACCGAGTCATCGCAAAACCTACCTCATTTTCGTCCATACCATTCCCAGTGACGAGCATCTACCAGTCAGATACCACCTCACCATCGCAGACAGCATACCTAAGTCAACACCACCCACATCAATGCACTCACCTCCGTATCAGCAAGTGCACTCACCATTACACCAAAATGTGCCATCATCATGGTGTTCACAGCGATGACTACAAACACCTGTCACGATTCCTTCACCTACAATTACCAAGTTCCCTTCGAACAGGAGACAGAGAGAAAGCATACGAAAGCCTGCTTATCACGCACTGACAACTGCACTCACTACCATACCAAAGTACACTTCCAAGTACACCGTCATGTACACTCACAGCTACATCCTCACCTACAATCACCAAATACACCTATGATTAAGAAACTTCGTCAAGCCAATAGTCATTGAGCTTGGAGATGACAACAAAGTTACAGTAAGCCACCATGGACTCGTTAACGTTTCATAGGAGTACAAAGTCAATGATCTCAACACCTCTACATTCCGGCTCTCTCTTCCCTCCGTCAATCAATTGGACACAGCCGAATACACATTCACATTTGGACGAGATAAGTGCTCCATATCATCTCCATCAATCACTATCACAGGCAATCAGTACCAAGAGTGTCTACGAAGTCCACTTCAAGAAGGAGAAAGAGGAAGAGCGAATAAGCATCATCGAGCACACATACCACCGTACCATCAATCGCACACTCCACCGAGACTACCACAAGCTCACTCCACACCGCCTCTCCAAGTGCAGCCAGCACCGTACCTCAATGTCCACCTGCCACCGAATTTCCAAAGCCCACTTGGACGTCTCTCACATTCTCAGAATCACGACTGTGGCATCGCCGTCTAGCCCACATTCATCCTACTGCCCTACGATCTCTCATTGATGGGTATTCAAAAGACGATTCAATGTGCACCGCATGCAGCCAGGCCAAGCACAAGCAGAAGATCATCAAAGTCAAAACCAAGCGCACAACAAAGTCATTTGGACTTGTACATTCGGATATGTGGACCATTCTCCATGCCCACCTCCGCCGGCCCTCGCTACTATATCCTATTCATCGACGATTACACACGTTGCACCTTTGTTTGGGTCCTCCCAGATAAGAAGTCGAAAACATGCACCACAGCTTACGATACAGATATAAGAGAGAAGGAGAAAGACTCGAGATATATACTAGCACAATCACCATTGCACTCTCACCACCGTACCTCCTGTGGAAAGAATGGAAGGGTTGACATAAGACTATCGTCAGTTCATACTACTACACCTCCAAGCATATTCAATACCACACTCCACTACCAAACGCACTTACTACAATGACTTCACCTACGATTACAAAGTCCACTTCGGGGGGGAGAATGGGAAAATAGAACAGAGAGACTGTCCTTAGAGCGAAAAACGGCATCCCCAGTGATTCAAATGACAACTCTCGGAGCAGAGGAAACGATGAGCGGACATGCTACCATGCAGGCTCCCGAGCCACTCCAAATTCAACTGATTTCACTAGAAGTGGACAAACGCACAGCGCAACAAACTCAATGAATCTACCGCATCTCGTCGAGCATGCAGCCGCTTTCACTGCAGCCACCACAATGAACTTCAACACCTTAATTGCACACCTATCATGGGACTGTCACAACCTGCATCACACAGGACTACCAATTAGATGTCCTCAGGCATATATATCTACATTTCGACAATCATTCCTCTCCATCAGTTATCTAGATACGGCCCGGGATATGGCTATATTTTGGGAGCGGTTTGGTGAACCGACGGAGCTAAAAGGCAGAGAGCCTATCATCAACACTCCGCCGCACCTCTCGCGGCATCCAAAGAGAATTCATGAGAAAGAGCGGTTCTGGCTCGAAGAGCGTTGGGAGAGGGTGAGAGGATGTGATAGGCTACCCGGCCGTGAGGAACCACACAAATTGCGTGGATCTATGAAAGCTCGGCAAGAGTGCGTGGAACCAAGAGCTGGGAAAGATAGAGTGTGTATTTCGCTGTATGATGATGAGATCGTGTCTATCTACCCCGGGGCCTTCCAAATATATACTCCGAGTCGCTCATGCACCTGCGGCAACTATTTCTCCTGGAGGTCTCTTACAATCTCAGAAACCAAGATCAAGGGACCGACGCCTGGCACACACATGCACCCAACGGCCATACGATCACTGATTCACCAAATGAATGATACTGACAAAGCCTGTGCAAAGATGACATATTCATAAACACCCAACGAGTTCAGGGAAGAAGCAGTCAAACACTTCAAAGAATGCAATAGCTACCAAGCACCGATCACCAGACTTCTGTTTACTACCTACAGCAATTCAGGCAAAGCCAGTTATCAACAATAAGGATCAACAGACCAGCGAATTGGTACAGATCGTTTTCTCAATAACTGCACAGATATCGGAGATGGACTTCTCTGAGTAAACGACAAAGAACTGGGTGGAGATGGACTTCTCCATGACCACGCAGGAACCAGTCGAACGGGTGAAGGCTACGGACTTAGTACTCATGGCCGTACTGATGAAGATGTTACAGATGGCCACTATCCTCTGCCCAACGCTGACAAGCCGTCGAAGTCTCCCTGCATGTACAGGTGTGAGATCACATCCTTCTGACGAGGAGGTTGCACCACCGGTGTCTAGAGAAACCGTCGTTTACACTCGACATCTCCACCGCATACATGATACAGCCTAGCCTGCCAAGCAGCGGCCATGACCAAGAAGTCAATACTACTATTGAACGCAGATCATGCCTACTACCACTACAAGCCACAACTCGTACCACTCCAGGCCTCTGAGAAAGTGATTGTATGATTATTACTTGCATCTAAATTGATCAAAGCTGGCAAGCTACAAGCACATAAACTTCAGTATGACTTATACTCCTATTGACAAGCTAACTGTAGTAGTATGAAGTGACGATATTCTATTCTTTGTCTAAGCAAGCGATGTCTATCTTCCCGCCGATCCACTCAAATGTGTGAATACGCATGTTTCCCTTTCTGGCCCAAACCGCATCTCCCAACCACAAAGTTGATGACAATCTCCACATGACACTGCCAGAAGACACCTATGCATCTGTGATCTTCCCCAGACTCAAGAAAGCAACTTACAGTCTCAATCAAACACACGAATCAGACTTGGACAAACCCGCGACGATGGTATTCTGATGCTGCTGTATGCGGATGAAATCTTCCCGATATACCCGTGTATGGAGGCCGCTATCATTGCAGCAATTGGGATAAATACGAAACTACAAAGATGTACAATGAAGGGAACCGAATGGAAGCCTTCCGAACGAGGTACCGAATGACTGTGATATGGCTACCAAATTGGTCCCGAAAGAGATCGAAAATCACCACCGAGCATAATCACCGAGATCTCACAGCGATGGATATCACTGCCGAAAGACTTCACATGGAGATCGAACAAGAGGATTACCGGAAGCCCAACCGGACAAAGCCACTGCTGGAGATGTTTACCGAATGGCATACCAAAGGATCAAGAAACTATGGCCGAACAGCATACCAAACGTAATGCCGAATCACCTTGCCAGAGGCCTACCAAAGGACTACCAAGAAGCCAATGGATATTCTACCGAAGCTGCCTACCGAGACACGCACCAAGAAGTCGACCAAGAAGACTACCGCGAAGTTGACTGGCAAAGTCTACCAATTCGACCAAGATTTGCTGAAACATCGGCGGTACTGGAATCAGCCTCCGCCAGAAGACTTTCATCGGGGAGAAGGACCAGGGGGAAAAGATCACAGGAAAAGATCAGAGGAGAAAGATCACAGGACAAGATCACGGGAGAAGATATGGGAAAACGAATACATCAGAGTCACGTACCAAATGCTCCACCGAGATAACTACCAAGAAGTCGACCGGAAGGTCACTGACACTTATTCCGAACAACATCACTGAGAAGCATCTACAAGTCAATGCCAATTGCCGATGACTACCGATATGTCTGATACTACACGAAGATTACCGATATTGTATAAAGCATGCGGAAGCACTGTACGAGGGCTCGGAAGAGCACAAGTGCACTTAATACATGGTGAGCATAACCACATCCTGAGATGCTGACATGATAGATATGCCGTGTACGATTGACAATCACCGACGGCTACGAAATATGCTGGCAGCGGAAGCTCCCATTGATACCGAGTCACGAGCGGAAGCTCTACCATCACGGAAGGTCGATTTATGGTTGGATTGAAGGTTGTTTCACTTTTCATTTGGGCACGTGGATTTCTTTGTTTTTTTATGGATGGCCATCCTCAGGCTACGGTAGTACTCTTTCCCTGCTCACTTTCGCAGGGTTTTAAGGAGGCTACTATGGGAATCACTTTGTTTTATCTTTTTCATTTGTTTCTTGCTCTACGGTGTATAGCAAGAGGGGGAGTATTGCATATACAGGTCTCAGCCGGAGATGAGTCTCGTATGGCCGGAGACGGAGATGTCTCGTATGGCCGGAGACGGAGATGTCTTGTATGGCCGGAGATGACTGTTGACTCTGATACGGGCTGATGGCATTCAGCTGTACTTACACTTTCATATATATTGGCCTTGTGGCCCTCTTAGATAATATACAATCAAGCTTCTCTAGCATCACTATTTTAACAGTGTGGCGGAGGAGCTGGTGAGTGATAGTTCGTGAAAGAGTCCACACTGATACCACAGAACGTTAGAAATTACTCTCCAGTGCTTTCTGATAACTTTGATAATATTAGCAACCACTCTCCAGTCCTTTCCCGTAGCATAGGTGACCTTCCAGTAACCTGTAGGCCATTCCAGCGGTTTGAGGGCCTTTCGGACTAAATCCTTAGTCAACACATGTTTGCATGAACAAAAGCTTTCAATGTTGAAAGAGTCATTTTTGGAGGTCTTATCCGTATGATCTAGGGCGCTATATATACAACTGCGACTTTTGGCCTTTAGCAGCGTCAGATTGGGTCCAGTATCTATCATTATCTTCTCTATACGCCAGATATATTCAAACACTATAGATATTCTCCATGGTGTAGATATATACGGGCCTTGTAAATACGCTAGATATCTGCTACATGCAACTGGGCCCATATATGTCATGTGCGGCTCTCAAACCTATGACCGCATCTGGCCGGCCTTCGAATTTGTAGATTACCGGGCAGATGATCTAATCACTTCCAAACACCGAATCTGTCACCATACATGAACGAATCAGTGAAGCAGAGAAGAGCACGGTGTAGCTAGCAGTCGATCTTTTTTCTTTCTTTTGTCTCAGGTGCAACCATGCATTTTACTTTCGTTTCGGGAAAGGATGGTCGCAGGGGTGGAGCTCCCCCACCTAGCTGGTTATCGGGAGGGGGTGGGGAATTGTGTACTGCCATACTCTAGCTAGAGTGGATGCAAAATGAATAAAACGAATAAATGAATCGGTGAAGAACACCATACTCCTGCCAGACGAAGCGGCGGACTTACTGGTCAACATTCCGAGGTACTACGCCAAAGACGACATGATTATAATTGTACCCTGAGGACGTGTCGAGTTCGATAACTAGGATATAAGCGAGGAAAGTGATGGATGACAACTTAAAAGTTGGAAGACAGAGTTTTTAAGCACCGGAGGACGGGGTAGAAGAGGAATAATAACCCGTCAGCTCGCTGACAGTGTACGCTCGGTGAAATGATCAGGTCGTTTAAGGAACCTAGCTACTCCACATATAAACTGGTCACTCTGTGGAGCAACATCCTCCTTGAATTGACTGAAACAAAGCATGAAGTGAAGTGATTAATCGACGAACAATTAGCTATTTGCCTTAGCTTGACTCCAACTGAAAATAAAACCATAGCCTACCATTGAATATTCAAACTATCGCACATGTTATGACGAATGCTTTGGTACTCTAGTACTTATCGGTGGAGTTGAGGTTGGTGCCAGAGTGGTGAGTGACGGTGGATGCACTCGGTGATAGCCGAAGTCAGCCCCCTAAGTGCGCCCAGGGGAAGTGTCGGCACGAGCACGAGTACTTGAAACCAGTCGGATCCACTACCGGTAGGACGTGGCAGGTGTTTTATCCCACATGTGGAGGAAGCTACTGCTGATTAGGTGCCCTGCTGCTAGCGAAACGCAAACCATGTAACACATAGTGACGTTGCATTCCAATGCAATCAGGCCACGCAGGCTCAACTTGCACAAGCAATAGGCAGCCAGTATCACAGCATTGCAGCAACCGTTTGCTAAAACGCCAGAACAAGTGGTCATGAGAACCCCCGTCACTGCCGGCGCTCACTACCACCTGTGATGATAACTTAGCTGCAGGCAAAGCGATCTTGCAGGCTGCTAAAATGCTTGTAACCAGCTATGCGACAAGGCAAGCATGATCATTAGCCAAGGAACTTTTCTTCCAGTCGTGCACGACATAGAGTGGAGCATTTAGCCAATTCCCTTTGCACGGCAGTCCTTTGACCGCAGGTCGAAGAGCATATTCTCACTTCTCGTGGCAGCATGAAAAATATGACTGCTACAGAAAGGTACTCGTGTCCTGATTCCTGATCAGGATGGTGTGGAGCCTGCACCGTTCGGCGATTCCAAACTCGGAATTGTGTCCCTAGAATATATCGCATGATCTGACGTGATTATGCATGACACGGTGGTCCTTCAGGAAATCGACGCCGAGTACAAGAGTAGATCCGCACTTCTTGCCTTCGGATGCAATTACTCTTTCCAAGTATAGTTTTGTCGCTGAGGAGAAAACTATCGCTGACAGAGTGTAGCAAAGGGGTTGACAGTGGCTGGTCGAGGTACTCGACTATATTTCAGAAGGAAGCCGTTGCTTGAAGCAGGATTCGGCCAGCCGCAAGATAGCTACGAACATTAGCACTTGGTCTTAACCACAGAAAATGGGCCCCTCCTCCGAAGATCACACATCAACTACCAGCCTCTCCTTCCACAAAAGACAAGGGGGCATTTTGAAGTTTCCTATTTTCTTCGTTCTCGCCTTCAACTGCTTGTCATCAGTCGCCGCAGCCTCCACGGACCACGACCTTCAACAACGGCTGGCTGGTCTCGCGTGGGGCCCTGTATACATTGGTAACCTCAAGCTGTACCTCACCAATCCACACGACGGCTACGCTGGCCCGAAATTCCCAAACGCCAATCATGTCAACTTTCACATTGACAAACAAGCACCCAGAAACTCGTACACCCCGATGGTCAACTTGCACATCGTCAAGTACATCTCTTCCGGGAAGACCTGTTTGTATGCTTGGGATAGTGTTACCAGGACGACTGTTTTCGACAGCTGCTTTGATGACTTTAGCTCTGCCGTCACTGAATGCGTTGCTGCAGTGAAGAATTTTGTGGATGCCTTATTGAAGGCTGCGGACATCGTTGCGGCGGTTGCAATTATTGCCGCGCTGGTTGTTGCTTTAGCAGCGGCGCTTACGAGTAAGGCAGCTGTGGCTGTGGCGTAATGTTCTGGTTTTGTTGGAATGGTACGGATCTAAAAACGCTTGTAGTTGCTATCAAAATTTCCGAGTAGGAAGGAAAGCGAGTATGCAGTATAATGCGGAATAAAAGCAATGTATCCGGTGGCATTTTAACAATACTAGCACTAGAAACTCGTCTCTACAAAATTACCGTCATCAGAATCCCATTCTTCCGCTATTGAACCATCTTCTAACTGCTCTTCCTCATAATCTAATAGTAATTTACATCACTTAGGCATACGGTGTTAAATTTCGATTTTCGCTTATCATCCTCCTCCGCCGCTTTGACAACTTTAAGAATTTCTGCTATTATAACCATGAATTAGCCATTAATACAACTCTTTTAACCTTTTTCCTAACAGCTCGAGTTTGTAAGGCTTTTCCTTATCTTGAGCTCATTTGCGAAGTATTTAATTCCCACCCTGTTTGTTCTGCGCTCCGGCTGGGCGGAATCTGCACGTCATCCCAATGAACTTCCAAGAGGCCACTCGTCCATTCCTTCGTTGATGATGTTGAATGTCATAGTGATCGTAAATTATAACCCTCTAACAAGGCCACGAGGACCGTAAGTGTACGGTCTCCCCATATCCGTACGCATACGCATAACAAACATACATGCAATTCCGAGTGATGTGTTGCGAATATGAAGGGGAGAACAGTGAGCATGAATTACCTACAGAGAGAAGAGAGAACAAAGTATCGGTGTATATATAGAGAAACTTCGGGCATGCCTTCTCCACAATTTGTCGCCCAATCTTGCCACCACACAATAAGCATTGCCACTCATTGCGCGAGCCTGCGTAGAGTTTTTATATACGTGCATCTAATCTAGCGCGATCTAATCAATCGCCTTTGACCCCTGTCGCTTGGCATCCACGGTCGCGTTTCCGAAGATGGGCTGCATGACGTCGTCCTTCTCTTCTCCAACCACGCACAGCGCTTCACAGTCTCCCACATCACCATGTCCCACATCGATCTGCGAGGTCCCGTCAACATATCCGATAATGCAACCCCGCGTCTCGTTATGCCACGGCGACGGAAAGCCGTAGTGGAACTCTGTCACCCGGGCTATCCCAGCCGACCTCCCATTCTCCACGTCATGCTCCTGCTCCCACAAGTCGACTCCAACACCACAACCACCCCTCCTGCTGTCGCACACACCGATCTCAACGACGCAACAGCAAACCTGACATTGAGCGATACCACCACCGCCCCCACTCCTCGTACGTCCTTCGGCATTCACCGCAACACTGCAGCCACCGCTTGCTTCTTCCTCGCCGCCAACCGCATCGGAATACTTCTCCCAAGTCTGCTCACACAGTCCGAGTTTTCTGTGTATGTGGAAGCCAACCTTGACGCTGTCAACCCCTCTCTGGATCTCGATCAACTGTTGTCGGAACCGCGATATTATTTCTACCCACTCGACTGGGATACCGATGATACTCCCGACTACCCTGTGTGTCCTGATTTTAGGCGTTGGGGTTTCCCACATGAGCACTTCGCAACTCTTGTGCCTTGGAACCTTACCGGTGATGGTGATAGTGACGCCGAGGTGGACAACGTGGAGCCTATTGTCGCTACATCTGCCGTGTCGCAGTTCGTGAAAGAGCGGGATCGTCGGTGTAAGATATCTGACTACGCAGATGGGCTAGAGAGCGCACATACGGTTCCGAAGGAGGAAGCGAATTGGGTTTGTGCTCTCCCATCTAATTATGTCATATCTATTGCATTGTGGCGCTGACACCGCCCCCAGTATTGCGCCAACAGCATGTCGGCCTATGCATCGAACAAACAGATATCGGATTCCAACCCCACAACGGACATCGACAATTTACTAGCGCTGCGGAAAGATCTGCATTCCGCATTCGACAAGCGCGTCTTCGTCTTCGTTCCCAAGACCAATTCCGGCGCGTTCTACGTCCACTTCCTCGCTCGCACCCCCGACTTCTGCCCTATATACCACAACCGTGAGGTCGCGGCCTTGAGTTCTGTCATCTCTCCGCAGTTCCTCTTTGTTCGGTTTGCTTGGGCGATATTTCCGCTCGCAAAGGCGTTTATCAAGAGGAGTGGCATTCGAATCACCACCTGGAACACTGTTAGCGGGAAATGGGAGGCACAGCAGAGCGTGGATGGTTTGCAGTGGTTTAACCAGCTTGCACAGGGTCGAGTAAAGTCCCGGCAGAAACCAGAAGACAATGGGGGAGATGAACCCCACGGCCTCGATGCACCTGGCGAACGCACTCGGGATATTGAAGACTCGGCCTATCACTCGCCACCGAATTCTCAAGCTCCCCAGTGCGCCGCCAGAATCCCGACAACCACCAAAGGTACCATCAGCCCGGAAGCACTGTCTGAGGTTATTCGGCTATCGTGTGCACATCCCACAGCAATGTCACACCTTTCGGCACACCATCCCTTGGAGCTCGCGGCGGCGGTGACACAATTTGAGAAGCTGCGGAAGCTTAATATTGCGATGCGTATGCCTCTACTGTAAAGGGAACTGAATGGGTACTAACGTGGCTTTGAGTAGCGGAGAAACGGTATCCTCCTGAGGGTCCGAGGCAGTGGTATTTGGGCTGTGAGTTGATTGAGTTGGTTAAGAAGGCGTATAGGGAGATGGCGAGGGGAGAGGTAAGTACCGGTGGTGGAAAATCGGTAGAGGGCAAGGAGTGTTTGGGTGATATCGGCGTTGATGATCTCGACAATGAGGATCTCCGAGTCGAAAATCTCGAGGTGGGGGGCGGCGACTCCTTGCGTGCATTCCGGGAGTGATGGAGTGGCGACAGGTATCCGATTACATGTATATATCATAACTTTTTCTATTGCATCATCACGACACATCACTATACTGTGCTAAATTACCTGATGGCAGCCTTCATACAAAAGCCGAAGCTAAATCTAATTCCCGCCTTAGCCCCAAAAGCTTTCAAGCTAATTCCTTCTGTACGATCGCCAGTATCCCAGCACCCACAGCTGCTTATTTTAACGGCTACCACGGTAGTTTCTGGCTTGATACGGGAATTGCAAAACTCAACCGGCACCACGACATCAACCAGTGACCATTTTAAACCCACCGGCGTCATCACCGGAAGCACACCTCCGGTAGCAGCCGGCCCCCTATAGCTACGTTTATGGGGCCCTAGGGCTGAATAATTCAGCCTCAGACGGACCAAGCCGCAGAAAAGATACCTAAGACCGTGATATCGGGCTCCGAGAGAGTAGTCGTCGTGGACCGTTGAGATGCCTAGGTACTTGAACTAGAGCAATTTCGAGACGAATAAGTCTTGTTTCGTTTTTGTTTGTAGATATCAACTCATAGCACAACTTGCTTCGGCGACGAATTGCGAGCATACAATGGCGAACGAAGATTCGGACAGGCTTTGTAATCCATATCTCGTACGAAACTTTGTTTTCCATTGGTTACCTTCTTTATTCTGAATATTGCACATTTGTACGTTAGTATATATTCTCATGCCCCAAATGAATTGCTATGTTATGTCATCAATTCTTGTGCTCGCGATTCGGGTATCATGTTGGAGGTGTTAGCGCGCTCGTGGGTCTCATCACCGAAGATGTCATTGATACTCTACTCTTGAAATCGTTTAATACTACTCGTCAGCTCCTCCTCTCGAGTGACAGATATATGCCGATCAAGTCGCAATGTCTAGGAACTTAGAGGCGTTCGCTTCAGATTAGGACGAAATTCTGACGATAAGTAACGATGCGGTGCAAAGCCTACAGTGATTATTGCATAAATAGATCTTAGCCGTCGTATGGCCGGAGATGATGCCTCGTATGGCCGGAGATTGCTGTCAGGCTGAGGCATTCAGCCGGATCTATACATAGGTGAGTACGTACGCACTCGTACTTGTATGACCATATATATAGCCTTGCGGCCCTCACAATCAAGCTTCTCTATCATCTTTACAATCTCTACTTTAACAGTGATTTTCTATAGATGGTCGATGTTGCATGAACCTGACCGAGCTGAGCTTCAGCTGAGCTGATGTCAAGGCACACAGCCGGTAGGGCATAAGGCACCCAACTACCTTGTATATATCTCGAGTCTTTCTCCTGCTCTCCAGTCTCTGTATCTTAAGTCTATTCACACGGTTCTCCCCTTCCATATTTCAACAGTCGAGTGACGCTACCTGTGCGAGTGCTCAGCTATGTTGCACTACCTTACCGAGAAAGTCGTTCCGCCAGCCGGTAAATCATTGAAGAGTCATCACTTTGCCTTCAGAATGTCATCAATTCTTGTTTCGGGGATATTAGATGAAATTTGTGGGCCATAAGAAATGTTCTAACCCACCGGCCAAGTCGTCCTCTTGGCCAAGAGGGTTATCCTACCCACCAAGTAAACACTAAAACCACCACAATCCGGAGTCAGATCTCGCACAGAATTTCTAGTCACTCTCACTTGGTGACCCGTAGGAAACTCCTAGAGTTTATTTAGGAACGGGCCATATTGGGCTGCTATGATCACCAGCATGCTCTCAAGTAAACCACTAACGATTAAGACGAACTTGACATTAAATTCTGCCATAATATGCAAACAAAACCACTTCATTCCAAATTAAGTATCTCAGGCAATTAATCAAACTTCGGTACATGCACAATAACCGACTCGAAGTCGCCATGAACTAGTGTGATTGCATATCCCATCGGCCGACACCGTAGAGTAACTGCTATTCTTTAGTTCAAAATGTACTTTGCCTAGGCCAATAATGTGTTAAATCGTCCACGCAAATGTTCACGGCAATGAGCCGGGGGCTATACCACGGCGGATGTCCCTAAGACGCGAGGTCCCGGTACCATTATCTCTTGTGTTGGACGGATTTTGAGTGCGGTTATCACTTCTGTCGGGTTATGGTTGAGCTGAGTACGAGTCTTTAGACTTAGAGAAGTCAAGAGTGGTTCGGCCAAGAGAGGTTCAGCACAACAGACCCGTCACAACATCTTGCCTACTCGCTTCCTCATGTATAAGGAGGACAGGAGCCTTGAGACGCTTAAAGGATGATAAAGTTCATCCAGTCGTAGTGTGTAATACTTCAAAATGAGAGTTTAATACAGCTGTTCATTCGTAGCGCCGACGTCATTCTCGATCGATATGCTATTCCACCACCCGATATCGTAATTCTCAATGGACATAGAAGTATGTGTATATGGGTTAGTTGGAAATTTTGTTGCTTTAGCAAGTTTTATAACTAGGAATATTATATTCTTCAGACTAGTGTTGGTGCTACTGCTACTGGGTGTGGAGATGGCGAAGTAGTTGATATGATCGTATTTAACGGTTCCGGCGGCGGCGGTGGTGCATGCGGGATGCCAATGATTGGTGAAGTGGAAGTTAATAGTTCTGTGAACTGAGATGTGGAGTAAGTAACCGTTGTTAGTGAAGGTATTGATTTCGCTCTTTCCTGAGGGCCTAAGAACATTTGGTTATTTCCGTCTTTCCGGTAAGTTTGAGGGTCAATTTCAAGGTTCTCCACTCTTTGGTATTCGGTAAATTCGAAAGGATATAGAACTTTCGCCAAGTTTCTTCAACTTTGACTCCGGATATGGCAAGGTCGCGAATAATCGTCTCTTGTGCTGCGATCCACTCGGTGACTGAAGCGTATGATTCGAGTTTGCAGCTTGTGAGCTTCGCCAGCTCCTACTGCCCGTCGAGTTTAATGACCTTCTCGAAGTTGGTCTTGATCGTGTCCCAGAGCTCCTTCGGCTCATGGCGTTCTCGGTAATGCATTTGGATGGTCGGGTCCATCATCGTAGTAACGATGCCTTGTCAGTATTCATCTGCCATCTCTGCCAATCTCGGAGGAAATGGTTGAATCGGGTGAGGTAAGCAGAGTCGGTCGATTCGGGTTGGAAGTCGTAGCTTTGATCTCCAGGATCTCGAGGAGCAGCTGGCGTAGTCGAGGCAGTTCCACTGCTCGGTACAATCGGTGGACGTGGGACGCGCATTTCGCCGGTGATGTATATCAATAGGCCTTGCCTACGCAGTAGGGCTTCCCCTTCAATGGCCCATTGACGATAGTTGCGCTCATTGAGCTTCGTGGCGGTGGTCGAGGTCGACATTACGAGTAATCGATGGTAAACGGGTAGTCAAACACGGAGTTGACACCGGGTTATCGACGCGATGCTAAAGGTCGGTGCTCGAGGTCGGCACTCGAGGCTTCGTGGTGCTCAAAGTCGTACTTGAGACTTCAGAGGTGCTCGAGGGCGTACTCAAGGCTTCGGGGTGCTCAAGGTCGTACTTGAGACTTTAGTGGTGCGATTGTGTGTCCAATCACTTGATCACGAGGTTCTGTCGATCGATAGGAGATTCAATGTATAGACGGAAGCTGGGCTCATAACCTGTTGAATGATTGTGTGCGTTGATTCTCTAGATACAGGTCCAGAGTACGTGAATATATACAAACATGAAATAAGCTTCAAACACTCTCGCCGACAAGCAGTCACATTCGCCGACTGTGTGGAATCTAGAAGAAGGCTCAGGAAGGCGGTCACTTCGCCGACGTTGAGGGCTTCTGGGCTAAACACTGAGTCTAACCCTCGAGTCTAAACCTTGAGTTTAGGACTACCGTCAACAAGTATTCCTTAAAGACGTGTTGAAGTTAAACTGTAATACTGTTACTAGTGTACTCGAGTATATACCGTTACAACAGAGAAAGGTTGCGGGGATCTCGCCACCCATTACTCGATGTCTGATTGGAGCTTCGGTTTGTGTTTCATGTATTTGTTCACTCATCTGCCAAATTAGCTGGGTGAATGCTACTCAATTGATCCCTTGCTGTCAAGAGTATATGTTGAAAGGTTTTCGGAACATGATCCCGAAGGTTAATCAAGACCTTGGCAGCCGCCAGTAAATTATCCGCATCGCCACGTACGGCAGCCAGGAGGTGACATACATATTTTGTGTAGTTGGTTATGTCTTCTCTCATCTGTGAGGCATGCCATTCCTTCCACAACAGCCCTAACTGATGCAATGGCATATCTGCAAAACATTGCTGGTGATTATTTGTCTAATATCATGTTCCAGCCGGTACACGGAGGATGTTGCTCCACGGAGTGACCGGTCAGTTTACAGTGCCGCTTTCCGTGAACGAACCAGTCAGATCAATGCTCTGTGAACGGACCGGAAAATAACCACCATTAGCAGTGGCAATCATCCTGTGCACCCTATTTTGAGATCAATCCAGCACAAACAAAGAGGCTGAACAGTCTATCGTATAACGAGTGAGAAATAGACACTTATAAAGAAAGACAACTCCATAATCGACGATGCTGAGTATCACTACCGACCTCCTTAGCATGGGGGCTGTCAGCCACCTACTTCATGTCCGCAAGCCTTACGCACTGCCTTGTGCACTTTGATCGCTGTCCCCACGATTCGCAACGTCTCTTAATGCTAGGGGGCAGTTACAATAACATAATGCTCGATGTTGTTATCTGGAAGATACACCTTTTCCTCTTCGTTGCCAAATTGTTCCTCATTACTTGACGCCTTCTCTGTTGGACGGATTTTAAGTGCGGTTATCACGTCCCGTTGGGTCAGGGTTGAGCGGTGGAGTCACTAGCACTTTTTTGTTGTGAAGTACTTATGATTTTAGAGGTCAAAAGTTCAGCTTCGGTTAAGAGAGGTTCGGCACAACAGATTCGGCACTCATTCTCATCCCCTACCGCTTCCTCCTCAAAACCTTTTTTCGGGCTCCTTCCTCATCCAAACTGAACTCAATTGCTTGGTTGAATTTCCTAGAGCGTTGGCCTGACGGCTTTTAGGAACTTATTATGGCTCAGGTGGAGCTGTCCTTGGTGCGTACTATGTATATAAGATGGAGACTCCGGATGGGGCTGCGCAACCACCTCTATTTGGGAACTGTACAACTCTGTCACGGTCATGGCGATCAAGTGTGCAATCTATGTTGGTGACTTGAAGCACTTGCTGCGAACAATAGCACAGTTCCCTTTCAGCACGCATCATCGACGAGTCTTGTCTTTGCATACATAGAACAATAGACGAATAAGAATTAAACGTCCAATTTCGACTTTCTCTGCTGAAAGACGAAGTAAAAACAGGGTAATATTCCATGAACTGGCCGGTTAGTTCATGAACAGTTGTTCCCCGCTCCGCGAAGTCCCCGCAGTCCTGTAGTCTTGTCATAGAGTGCCCTGGTCTGTCTAGTCCTAAAATTTTGCAGCCCCGAAAATTGTCGTCCGGTCCCGGGTATGGCCGTGGACAGACGGGACAGACTATTGGGTTGCCTGAGAGTGGGCAACCGGTGAAGAGACCGGTCAGTTCACAGGCCCAGTTACTCCGCGGATGGACTGGTTATTCCACTGAGCAGCTTCCTCCGTGAACTGACTAGATTATTTGCTGCAATAGCAAAGTTGAACTTTTTCACCTTGCACCAGCACTCAGTTCGTGATATGAAAGCTCTGTTGCGATATGAAAGAGGATAACTGTATGCATGTATAAACTATGCTACAGAGACAAGAGAGAAGACTCGGCATATATACAAAGAACTTCGGTATAACTTTGCGTATGCCGGTGCCCTTTTAGTGCACCGTAATAAGACTAGCATTCAGTCCCATACAAAAAGTATATTCTACATACCGACCGGTGGCTATGTGCCAGTCTTCAATAATGATTGCGCTGCATAACCAATCTTCAGGAGACAGCGCAATGCGAACTCAACCAGGACCCTGTTGTACCGCGTCCGCTGTGCTGAATCTCTCTATTGATCTAAACTCACTGACTGTCTCCCTCTAAGTCTAATTGACACGTTCACAAGAACTAAAGTGCATGCGGCTCCGCGGCACTCAACCCTAAACCAACCCACGTGATGACCGCACTCAAATCCGTCCTCACAGAATTCACCTAGTCAAATCCCCTTACTCCCATCGTATCAAACAAAGGAAATTCATGGATAGAAAGCGAATAGCATCATAAACCTCGCTACATCACAGCTTCTGAGAAACTGGGTTCCTTGGAATTAGAAACCTCTTTTCGGCTATCTAGGGAGTGTTCTTTACTTCTCCCATCGGAACACCTGCAGGTTCCTCCATCTGTTCAACCTCCGACAGCAACCTCAGTTGTTCATTATTCTCCCACGGCTTGAGTAGGCCTTTGGTTCGATTCTTCCAGACCAAGGGAACCCAGCAGTCGCCGAAACTCAAAATTGTGACAAAGACGACAAAGACGAATATGACAATGATCCAAGTACCGCTCAATGTCGTATGTTCCGCGGAATGAAATTTAACAATGTCGCATATTTTTCTCGGATCTGGCAAACTCGCGTTGCTAAATCTCTTGAGCTGGAGGAGATCCCGAGCCGGAGTCTTAACAGTTCGAAGGCCATACAGTTAAATCCGTGTCGATGCTGTACGAAACCAACCTTCTAGCTCAACTTTCTACTGCTCGTCCGCAAGGCGAATTTGAAGATTGACTTGCACGTATCTAGAAGCTTGAAGTGCTGTCATGCTGCGGCCCAAGATGGTTTTATAGAGAGCAGAGTCCGCGAGGGCATGGCTGACAAGAACGACTGAACTGGATCCCTCATCATCTGCCTGATGTCCAAGTAAATGATGTCCGAGTAAATCACTAATAATGTCGCCAAACCACATTGCCCAGGCCAGGCCAGTCCAGTTAGTGCAGTGATGAGTTACTTCACTACACAACATCGCCACGTCCCTGACAGGCGACAACATTAATCGCTTGCGTGAGGAGAGGTGGCAAGGATGGAAAAATGGCAGCATCAATCGAAAGGTGGGAATGACTTCGTATCCGGCGGAATTATATTGAAATACGTAGGTTGCGTTCACTCCTGATAGCTGGAAAAATGCGCAAATTCCTTAAGCGTCGGGATCGACACCAGTTCTGCCTCTGTTTTTAAATTCGTTCTTTACATTCTCTTTGCTGTACAGGAAATGTTGCATGGTGATCGGCGAGCAGACAGTGCGTCGACGAAAAAAAGCCGTTCTGAAAATTTAGAATTCAAACCAAGTTGTGAAAAGGAGATGTTTCCGGTGTCCATCATGTAGGCCGACTGATCACAGCACTGAATCAAACAAATATCGTCACGAAAAGGGCATCGTGTCATGTCCGTAAAATATCTCAATGACCATTGTGTCAAGGTACTGCAATCCAAAACTCCGGGTTCCTCAGATATCTGGCCATAGCATCCTCGGACATAGCTCTCCGCATCGAGCGTCCCATTCAACAGCAGCTCTGCGGTTGTTATTTGATACCTTGTCAATTCTTCAATCGATGCGTTTTCGCCCGGTGTGTCGTTTGGTATCCATTCACCACACTCTAGTGTGTCGGTCGATCGTACTAGGTTTCCAGCGTTGACCAGAGACTTCAAAATTCCAAACGCTACAAACGCTGACTAGGGTGCGAAGACAAAAACACCAGCCATGCACTTGGTGAGATTTTCTTGGGAAGGATTGCGGTCCCACGGCGGTGGTTAAAACGCAGCGATACAAGTGACAGCAAAGCACCACCAGCGGTTTCGCAGCTTCGGAGGATGACTTGTGGTTATCTAGTGGGTAGGGTGACAGAGGCCAGTGAATGTTGCTTCGAGAGATGGCGGGTGGCACGCCCGAATCCTCCAGCTTGTACCAGCGGCGAATCCAATCAACACCACAAGGATGGTTATCAATACCGTTGCCGAACGAGTGTCCAGAGTCATCATGTGGCCCGGAACGCACCCTCTCTGATAATCGGTCCAGAATTCTGTATATACTACACTAGATAGATTCACGATGCGTGGCAGATTGAACTTGCTGTGCGCAGTGAGCTACCAATCACCGCGAGCGGACCTTTCATCATGAACTCACCCAAGGTAACCAAAGAATCCTTGTGCTACATAATGCACGCCCCACCCCGCCAGACGACTTCACATTTCGCAAATAAAAATTCAGCAGGTCGCGGCTAGGGTTTTCACAGCCGACTATCAGAGCTTAAGTTGGCGTGCGGCAGACCGAGAGATATCTCAACACGCGTCACATTGGCATTGCGTGCAGAAAACTAATCTCATTAACAGACTCAGCATGGAGCCTCATTCGCATGATTCTCGTTGCCTCGCTCGGCAACGAGAGACTGGGGACGAGACAAGGCAAGGTTCGGGCTCTTTTGAAGTGTTGAAAATGTTCAGGCAGGGGGGGACCTTGACTTTGCCGAAGATACCGGTCTGGAGTCGGAAATTATGTAATTACATTCCACACGTTTTCGCAACAGCCGACATGACTCAGTGCACCATCAAAGCTTGTCTCGTCCCCAAACTGTCGTTGCTTTCACTCGCAGGCTCGCTCGGCAACGAGAAAGCGAGGAACGGGTGGCAACCACTACTGGAGGCTGGGCACGAGACAACATCAAAGCAACGTTCGATTTAAGCTTCCGACTACAACCGTTCGGTTTAGCGCTCTATGCACTTAAGTAGTTCAGATCTATCTATTGCTCTCTGTTCCATCTAATCCTTATCAGTACAAACCCGTCGCTACCCATAGAGAACTTCACCATCTCGCTCCAAACTCATCCATCTCGGTTTAAAGTAAGCGTATTATAGGAAAGACTACCCTTCATCGTTTGGTATTTTGATAATTGTGAATGACAAAAAAGCCTTATATTCCAACCCCGGCGTTGAAGTGATGTTGCAAAATCAAACGCAAGGTTTCTGTTTGGGGACGATAAACACGAAAGCAAGGCAGAGGGCATTCATTCCGAATTCTCTGTTTGCATGTTCACACAAAGCAGCGAAACCCCCAGCTAAACCAATCTCAAAATACAGAATCTCAAACAACCCAATCAAAACATAAGACAAATAGCGCATGTATAAAACTAGTCATAAAACCAATCTTCGATAAATAATACAATGTGTGAAAGCTCCTAAAGTAAGAGTAAACCACAAGGAGAGTACCGTATGTGATCACATGCACAACCATACCCAAACATCTATAGATATCCTATCAAAGACATGATCTATGCATACACAAGGAAAAAGTTATCCAAGAGGTGTATAGCGTAGCCGATTTCTCATCTCTAACACTTTGAAACTTACATTCTATTTACCGGTATTGCTATTAATTATAGTTGGCATTAATGCTTCACAAACCAATCGGGCACTAACAATTCCAGTTCATGTTCATGGCGATACCGCCGGTTAGATCAAACCCATATTAATAACCGGGCTGCGAAGGCGCACTCTAATCGCTCGTTAGTTCTTCGTCCACTGGTACGGCATCCGGCACTACGTTTAAATAACCAAGTGCCGAGCCAGCGCAGCTTTGTGTAGTAGAGTCTGTCCGGGTACACGTAATTTAATGTCCAGGAAAGGGACTTGGTGTCAAAATTTCTTGACCTTGTTTGGGTATCTGAGATTCATTGGCTTTATGCCTCCAAGACCGTCTGGACAACAGATTCCATTCAAGATATATACTGTTGCAATTCGTAACAACCCGTTGCAGACGGACGGTCCTGCGATCCCAAGTAGGGAGGGGGCTCGGGCGCCTTGATGAGCATACGTGGGGAGGGACAATTATCTCGTCGTTTCTGTTGTGGGAATCGGCACGGTGAGCAGTTACATCTTACCATTTTCTTGGCCTAGTAACCTGGAATTCGAATTGTGTGTTGGTTGACAGCTCTAAGGAATCCGACAGGGGAGAAAGCAACGCCGCAGGTGTTGGACAGATTTTGAGTGCAGACATCACGTGGCATTGGGTTAGGGTTGAGTGGCGGAGCCGCAATCATTTAAGTTCGTTTGTCCCTTCATTTATAGTAGACTTAAGGTAAAGAAAAAAAAAATAGAAATACTCGAGATATATACAAGAGAGTTGATGGCTTGTGCTTTACCACCAGTCCCACTTAAAATCAACTCGTGTCAGGTCTCTACGTATGCGACAAAACTAACCAGACAACAACATGCCCCAGGGCTATTACCCCACAGTACTTATGCCAACTTATTTCCTAGCACTCTTGTTGTAAATATTGATCGTCAGCCTTTGTAAGGCTTATGGGCTTCAGCTGTACTAATGGAAGTCATTCGGGAGTCAGCTGGATATGGACAGCTAAGTGCACATACATGCGTACAAGGCATACACAGACTACATACTGTACATATAAGCATGCATGCTCCCACGATACATAGACACACAGTGATCACTTTCAACACCGCTAACCGCTTTGCTGCTGGTAGCTTGCAATCTGACAACACATGTTAGCTATCTATCAATAAATACTGCCTATGACCAGAATCGGTCTACCAGCTGAATCAAATGAATATTCACTTTTGAAGCAACTAATTTCGTCGTTATCACTCTCATCCATCATCGACATAGCTATTGCACGTTGAAGCCGCTCCTCATTTGTCTCATTGTCTACATCCGCATTGATAGACATAGCTTTGCCCATAAAGCAACCGATGTCATCGCTATCATTCTCATCCTTCATCGACATAGCTAGTGCGCGTTGAAGCTTTTCTTCCGTTGTTTCATTATCCTTATATGACATAACTGGCGCTTGTCGTTGCCTTTCTTCGTCCGTATCATTGTTGTCGTCCACCTCCAGGGAAATAGCCAGTGCAAGCTGGAGCAGTTCCTCGTCGGTCTCTAGACCGTCGCCCTCGGCAGCATGTTCCTTAAACACCTCAAATGGATGTTGTAACCTTTCTCGGTCGTCGTTGGCATCATCAGAAGACCAGGATGCCGCAAATTGCAGTATCGTATCCCGTAGTATCTTCGTCAATTCGTTCGCACCTGAGATGTGTCGAGGTGCTGCACGCTTCTCATTGAATGAATCCAAGTTAGCTCTAGCAAGCATTGTGGAAGGATGATCATCGCCCAATGTCGTCCGAAGTTTACTGGCAGATTCGACCTGTAGTTCCTCGGCTTCTTTCCACCTCCCTTGGTACTTGTATGTCATTGCGAGGTTATTCATGCTGCTCAAGGTATCGGGATGCTCTTGGCCGAGTATCCTCTTGAAACTCTCAATGACCTTCACAAGCAGCTCCTCGGCTTCCTGCAATCGCCCCTGGTTCCAAAATGTCGATGCAAGGTTATTCATGATGGTCAAGGTATCTAGATGCTCTTGGCCGAGCACCCGCTTGAATGTCTCCAGGACCTGCACCTCCAGCACCTCGGCCTCATTTAATCGCCCTTCATCCGACAACGCCATTGCGAGACTATTCATGGTGGTCAAGGTATCTGGATGCTCATGGCCGAGTACCATCTTTCTCATCTCGAGGACTTGCATCTGCAGCTCTTCGGCCTCCTTCAATCGCCCCTGGTTTCTGTATGTCAACGCGAGGTTACTCATGCTGGATAAGGTATCTGGATGCTCCTGGCCGAGTTCCCTCTTGAGCGTCTCCATGACCCTCACAAACAGCTCCTCGGCTTCCTTCAATCGCCCCTGGTTCCAAAATGTTGATGCAAGGTTATTCATGCTAGTCAAGGTATCTAGATGCTCTTTGCCGTGTACCCTCTTCAGCGTCTCCATAACCTGTATATTCAGCTCCTCGGCTTCCTTCGATCGCCCTTGTTCATTATATGCCAATGCGAGAGAATTCATGGCGGCCAAAGTATCGGGATGCTCTTTGCCAAGTATCTTCTGTCTCATCTCGAGGACCTGCACCTCCAGCTCCACGGCTTCCTCCAATCGCCCTTGGTGCTTGTATGTGGATGCGAGGTTACTCAGGCCGTTCAACGTATCTGGATGCTCATGGCTGAGTACCCTCTTTCTCAACTCCGTGGCTTGCACTTCCAGCACCTCGGCCTCCTTCAATCGCCCCTGGTTCTTGTATGATGAGGCGAGATTATTCATGCTAGTCAAAGTATATGGATGATCGTTACCGAATACCCTCTTCAACGTCTCGATGACCTGCACATCCAGCTCCTCGGCTTCCTTCAATCGGCCCTGGCTCCACAGTGTCGATGCAAGATTATTCATACTCGCCAAGGTACTTAGATGTTCATTGCCGAGTACCCTCTTCAACATCTCTATGGCCTGCATCTCCAGCTCCTCAGCCTCCGTCGTTCGGCCCTGTTGCGTGTATGTCGATGCGAGGTTAGTCATGGAGGTTAAAGTATCTGGATGCTCTTTTCCGAGTACCCTCTTCCTCGCTTCCATGACCTTCACATCCAGCTCCTCGGCTTCCTTCGATCGCCCCTGTTGTTTATAAGACGATGCGAGGTTATTCATGCTGGTTAAAGTATCTGGATGCTCATGGCCGAGTACCCTCTTACGCGTCCCCATGACCTGCACTAACAGCGCCTCGGCTTCCTTCGATCGCCCCTGTTGCATGTATGTCGATGCAAGGTTACACATGCTAGATAAAGTATCTGGATGCTCTTTGCCGAGTACTCGCTTTCTCGTCTCCATGACGTAACTACCCAGCTCCTCAGCTTCCATCAACCGCCCCTGGCTCGACAATGTCGATGCAAGGTTATTCATGCTGGTCAAGGTACCTGGATGCTCTGGGCCGAGCACCCTCTTTCTCGATTCCACGGCTTGCACATCCAACTCCTCCGCCTCCTTCAATCGCCCCTGTAGCTTGTACGTCATTGCGAGATTATTTATGCTGACCAAGGTATCTGGATGCTCATGGCCAAGTACAATCTTTCGTGTCTCCATGGCCTGTACCTCCAGCTCCTCAGCCTCCTTCGATCGCCCCTGGCTCCGGTATGACGATGCGACGTTATTCATGCTGGACAAGGTATCTGGATGCTCATGGCCAAATACCCTCTTTCTAGTCTCCATAGCCTGCCTAAAGAGCTTCTCGGCCTCCATTGATCGCCCTTGGCTCAACAATGTCGAGGCGAGGTTATTCATGCTATTTGAGGTATATGGATGCTCTTGGCCGAGTACCCTCTTTCTCATCTCGAGGACCTGTACCTCCAGCTTTTCGGCCTCCTTCAATCGTCCCTGCTTCGAAAATATGAATGCCAGGTTAGGTTTTATTGATTGGGCCACCGAGCTCTGAGTTCCATCGGTCCTTTCCGCAAGCGCTAGAACCTCTTCCAGTAGTAGTTGTGCTCCTATCCACTCCCCCAAATGTATGTGCGATTTGACGATATCCAGTTTTGACCGAATGTAATATGGGTGACTAATTCCTCCTTGTTTTTGTATTTGCTCTTTGATCCACAGTCGCAGCGCTTTTGATTTTGTAAATTCTCCTAATTCATCTAGCAGACCCCCAATAGTACTATATAAGGCTAATGGTATGAAATGGAGTTCTCCAAACTCTCCCGCCATATCACTAGCCTCTCTTTCGTACACTTTGCAGGCTTGTTCCAGTTTGTTCGGTCCATACACTCGATATTCGTGAATAAGGTCGACTCGTACTAGTCCATCATGGTCGAGTATGCACATTCTCTTACTCTTCCATCTCGTAGGCTGTACTGCTTCTTTTGCGATCTGGAGGTCGTCGGGTTGTCTCATGCTTTTTTCAAGCCAAATACGACATTGAATGTCATTTGATTTCGCCCCAAATCCAATCAGATAACAAAGGGCAATCTGAAATGCGATATTAACAGAAAAAGGATGATCTCTATTCTTGAAGTAGTTCTTTTCGAGGCTCTGTCTAATTTGTATTCGTACACGATAGTCTGCTGCTACGAAGTCTGCAAGGTTTTCAAAAATCTAGAGCTAGTCTCAGTCATATGCTGGTACGAATGACAATGGATTATTAATACTTACCCGGAAATCTGTAAGTATTGGAATTATCCTGTTTGTCTGAAATGGTGGTACGGTAATAGATTGAAATTCGGCTCTAAACCTATAAGCGAATGCCCTGCAATTGACAAGATCTTCGATGAGACTCACCGTTCGATCTGCAGCAGACCCACCAGTCTTCCCAGATCAGATGCCCTGTTTTCAGAGTTAAGCTGAACAGTCAGGTTGAAAATTTCTTTCAGTCGAATCCTATGTTCAGCACTGAAGTGTACTAGCGGGATTAAGTCAACTAGATTATTGGTGACGGTTTCCAATTGATTACTCTCTTTGAGCTGCTCAAGCGATGTATGCGGCCCGGTGGATGCGTCAAACGAAATATCCTTAGGCATGCATTCCGCATGTGTGCTCCCAAAGAGAACCCAAAGGCACAGCATACCAAAGGAGTAAACATCTGTCTTTTTGGCTCCGCTAACTGTAAACTCCCCGAAATGATGCTCGGGAGCATTCCATGGCCTAGACTTTGGCAGATAAACCCTTGCTGCCGCTGCACCTTGGAAAAGATCTCCATCTGTGGCAAAAGTTTCACTCGCAGCAAAAGTAGAGTATCCGAAGTCGGCCACCTTTATCGAAGTCTCTCCAGCGGCGTCCTTGTATACGAGCACATTCTGCGGCTTGATATCCCCGTGAATCACCTCTAGTCGGTGTTAGAAGCCCAACCAGCTAGGAATAACGGCTAATCGTTTGGAATGACAAACCATGCGCATGTAAAGTCATAATGGCACTTCCAATGTCGGCACAGATTTTGAGGCGGTCATCGATTGGCATGTTCTTGCCCTCACTCACATTCATGAACTGCTGTAGATCCCACGAAGCTTTCTCAAAGACCAATGCAGGGACCGCGTTCTCCGTCCTGGGCTCGATTTCCCAACAAACTCCCTCGAGGTTGACTATATGTGGATGCTCATAGATAGGGGGTTGACTCAAAATTAGTACCTCCGATATCAAAGGTAGAAAGTCCATGTCCGAATCTCCATCCTGGTTAAAGCGCTTGAATGCAAGTGGCATGTCGCTAGTGAAAGTAGATTGACTTATTGTGCCAGAGCTACCTTTGCCGAGAATACCGAGAGTAGGTTGCCACGTAATGGGGAGGAAATTGACATTGCATTTTTGGACGACGGAAAGAAATGCGATCAAGTCCCTTTGGACGTCGCCGTTGGAGCGGTTAGTCGAGGCGGAGTAGCGGGTAAACATTCCATCAGAATGCGGTACTAGTGCGGAGTTGCGCGTCGAAAACATTGTGCACTCAGTGAGGCGCCAGCTAGAAACAATTGAATGCAGACTGATGCAGGATTGTAGAATGTTTGTTTACTTAGTCACCCCTCGAACTTGTTAAGACCACACGCGTTGAGAGGAAGGGAAAGTGTCTGAGAATGTGGTTAGGTACATTCAATTGATGTATTAATATACACAGCTGATGAGGCTGTGCATTCAGCGGCTTAATATGAACCCATGTCGCGACAGGGGATCTTTCCCATCTAACCGAACCGTCCATATGGGGAGGAGAAGGGCCACTCTGACACTATGGATAGAGTGAATACAATATAATTCAAACAATGGCAACACGCTTTACACAGTGTACGCAAGCACGTATGAAGTCATTACCTCAATATTCAGATATTCAGTCCTATAGAGGGTACATCGTTCTTAATGATTAGATTGCAGAATTGCCTCATACCTGGACTACGCAGGTGGTTGTGCCGCATTCAAGAATATATTAAGTAACGTGCAGCAGTATGCGAAACATCCCGGCCAACGTCAAGGCATATTACCAGCCAATGGGCTATGTGAACGACGTGGCATGCAACTAGCCTAGTCCAGACCGACAAATTCCATACGCAGTTATTGCTAGAAGTAGCATTCATTAGGAAAATTCGGCGTCAGGGTGCTAGGGCTCGTCTATAGAGGAGCTGCAGTAAAGTACAGACCAATTGCGAATCGGTAGAGTAGTAGAGTGTGAAGAAATGTTCCCATTAGCATACGAGCAGGATCTTTCCATCAATAGAGAGCATCAGCCCACAATTATACGGAGCGTAATCAAAAGATATGGGCCAACCTGGCTATCCTGTTTGTGGCAGTGCTTTGGGATCATTGGCCAGAGTTGGTGGCTTAGCGCCGACCACCAAACAGCTGATACGGATCAGTAAAACCCAGAAAGTTAGCTGTCGGAAGGGGCTGGCGGCCGAAAGGAAAGGATAAGTGACCTCGAAATCTGTGAATGGCGGAACTGGTGACCTCACTGCACTGCGGGAGAGGGTGTAGCAGCGCAAAGAAGCGATACGAGAGAGCTGCTATAAATGTGTTTGGGAACTGGGGTGGCTCGACGCTTCGACAATCGATCCGAGTCAGTCGTCGAGTGATAATGTGGTGACGCTAATCCACACACAGAGCCTCATCAACTCTATCACTAAGTGCGAGATAAGAGGTATATTATGGAAGTTTGATAATCTCTAATTTAGATCGTCTATTATTTTCAAGCGCAATACGCATGTCATTTCTGGGCACACGCTGGGTGTGTACGGTGGTTTGTACGTATTTTGCGAATTATCACTCGTCTAATGTCAACCCTTGCCCATGTACCAACTAATTCCTAAAAACTATCCTACAGTCTCAGGCTCTGTATGTTTCAAATATATGAGACAATCAGATGGTAGGGCTTTCTAATGTGTTGTCAAGGAGTGTGCTTCCTCCTGAAGGTATTGTGTTGGCTTGCTGTGACGATATTGAAGCGGAGGATCGTGTGTATAGATTCTATGATACAGAGAAAAGAGAGAAGAAGAAAGACTCGACTTTTATACAGAGAATCATCGGGGAAAACTTTGATTCCACTGAGTGACTGCAAACAAAAATAAAGAGAACGACACATCCTTTGCTTCGCCACGTTTGGCGACTCCAATGGATGGTGGCAGCTCCTATGGTCGAGACTCATCGACAGTATGCCGAGTAAACCTAATAGCGTTGTAGGGGGCTGTGCGAGGGATGGCCAGAGTCGACGCTGAGTCACTGGCTAGGTAGGGGATGGTCGACAACCTCTTTACGAATGCCGCCAGTGCTACAGCATAGGCGTCTACTGTGCTTGGAACTGCCATGATGTGAACTTAGAGACAAGAAGTGGTGCTCAAGGTTATGGTGGACATGGCAGCTAAGGCGCAGAGGAAGAGAGGGTAGAGGACATGGTAGCTGATGGGGCGGACGAGTGGGAGTAATCACCGTCCCAGGGAGGAGAGCGACCGGAAGTGGGAGGATGAAAGGACAATGGAAATCTGGGCCAAGAACTTCATGCAAAGATCCAGAGTGGTGGGGGACGCCTAATTTCTTGTGCAGGCTGCGGTACTGCACCAGTTCGCCTTAGGCTACTGAGTTCCCATACACGTTTAAGAGTTAAAAGGCTGTCATCGGAGCATGCGGGTTAAGCTGTTGACGCGTTCCCTGGAATTCCTGGTGGAAGGTGGCCACATGGCGCTTCACGGTAATGGGGAGGAGTTCCTGGTTTCCCCGGACGTTGAGCGGTGCGTTAAGGGGGACCTCTCTCTTTTAATTGTTTGCGGAATTAATCCCGCGTTAGGTATACCGATCTGTAAGGTACAAAGTGCATCTCAGGGGCCCACCAGGATACCTATATAACGAAGTTCCTACTAACGTGCTCCGACTGTACTCTCTACATCCCGCTCCGTGCAGAGGAAAGCTTGCGGCCGAACAAGAAAGCACAAATCCACCGAATACTACCCGAAATCCTCCTATATCCATGATACTCTCAATCTCCATTTATAGCCCGCTCAGTAACTGCATCAAATCCTCCAGGTTTATCCTTCGCCTGGTACTCCGCAGGACCGCACCCCCGTAACTGAACCCCCAGGCCCGATCTGCACTGTATTCGGCTTCCGACGTCGTTTAGTCGGTGTCTTGTTAATTGATTGCAGTCAAGTGGATTAGTCGGTGCTTGCCCAATGTATACCCGTTGCCATCTCGCCGGTAGTCTCCATCGAAGGTTCTCCCCAACTCGAACCGTTTAAAGGCGCCGTAGTCCATATCCCGTATGTGTTCCCGAATGGCTTAAGTCGTACCGAACAGCTTGTGTCGGCCAGAGTGTAGCTTAATTACCCCATCATTTCGATCTCAAACTTCTCCCAGGGTCTCATACTCGTGGCAAATAAATTTCAAATTGTGCTACGGGCGACGGATAAGATGACGTCGACAGTGGAGTAGACAACAGTGGTGAGGTAGGTGATGCCGGAGGAAGGCGTAGAGAACAATGCGCAGTAGAGGAGCATACGACGTAGACGGTGGAGTAGTTGACGGCTCGAAGACACGAGGTCAGGGAAAGACGAAGGCTCGGAGGTAGACGACGGTGTAGACAAGTTGCACGTTGACGAAAGCGGGGTATCGACAGCGGAATAGACGAGAACGAAGGAGTGACGAGGGGGAAGGAGTAGATAACGGCGTAGATAAGATATACGTAGACGACGGCGGAGGAGACGTGAAGAGGGCTCAGGAGAGATGACGGTGGAGGGGCGACGGTGGAGAGATGACGGTAGAACAGTAGACAAAGGCAGACGGGTAGGCGACGGGATAGACAAGATGAGTTGCACGTAGACGTGGGCGGAGACGGGGCGGAAGACACGGCGCTAGAAGTCGGAATGCTGATGTGACTTCTAGCCGTCCATTTGACGCGCCCTACGACAATCAGTGGGAAACAAAAATTTCGCGGTTTATAGTCAGGTCCGGGCGGGCGCTAGTGACTTTAGTATCCGCCCGAACCTCATAGTTAGCAATGTAATAGTCCAAAATAGTATTACTAAATTATGGAGCTCGTGGTGGGAATACTTACTGTTGACAACGGTTTAGGAGGCGTGCGCTCTCGAAGAGTCGCCGTGTGCGCTCGTATGGGGATATCAGTAAGTAACATAATGCGGGTACGGAATGCGCGGGGGCGGAGGTACTATAGGGTGGAGGTGAAGAAAAGGATGAGTGCGGAAACGAGGAATAGAGTCGCGAACAGGGTGGAAGAGGAACGAGAAAGATGCGGAGATGACGAAGTGAACAGGCGTGGAAGAAAGACGCGGACACGAGGCGTAGACAACAGGCTCGGACGATCGCACAGAGAGCGATATTGACTCGAAGTTGATGTTGATGCAGTGGAGCCTGAGGTAGAGGATGCAGGGTGTGGAGTCAAAAGCCTTCAGGGGCACGAGTAGTATACACGCGTCAGGCCGGTGCTAGCGCCGGCAGATTACCACGCACGTTTGCCTTTCCTCGGAAACTCTTTGCGTTCGCTTACCGTCCCGGATTTGCCGAGATATCATTCGCTTATTGCGGGCCTGCAATCGTTGAATCAGAACGATGATCGCACCTGAATTGTTTTGCCGCCTTCTGCTTCATGCGCCCAGGCTACCGCCAGCCAGTGACATTTATCAATCATCTGCGTGCCCCTTCAGGCATGTACTTATCCATCGATCATCTGCATTCAGTCTGCAAACACCTCGTTCAGGCGAGCACAGGGGTCGTTTTTAGTGTGGGCGGAAACTCCGCTACCCCGCACCGCGAAACGGTACGTACGAGTGCCCTGGGCTTATTATAACTCGAAACTACGGGGCTGTTGTTCTCCCACCAATGAAGTATTTTACAGAAGCCGATCGAATAGTTTTGTTAGAATATTGTACCAAACGGCCGGCTATCCTAAGTGATCATGCAGTGTAGCAGGCGAGTATATAGCGCCATGTAATTTATCGTCTCAAAAATGGATGTAGTTGCGCAAGAAATCGCGAAAACTTTTGTCCTAACTTTTGTATACCTATATATAGCATGCATAATTTCGAACACATGTTCACCCAGTGTGCTTTACGTACTCTGTATGACTGCTGTACTGACCGCGTCAAGTGGTCGAAACCTGAATTTACACAGTTATGGCAGTGGAATAATGCTGTTGGAATCTCCAGCGCACCGTGTCGAGCGGAGTACTCATTCCTCTGTTTCACCAAATTTGGTCCGATGAACAAGAAAGAATAACAAATAACGAAGAGTAAAGTGCACCATGTATTGTTTTTTCGTTCAAGTAACCTTTTTCCCTCTCCAAGCCCATGTCCACCAAGATGAAACCTTCTCCGAAATAAATGATATAACCGGAATTTTGCGGAATTGCTTCAGTTGACGTTCCAATTCGTTGGACATCCTCTTCAGTTCACTTGTCATCTCTTCTTCACGCTGCCGCATACTCTCTTCAAATTCCCTCTGGCGTTCAAGCTGTTCTTGGTACTTGTCTTCTAGCCTCTGTCTTTCCTCTTTATTATGATTCGCTTCATCCAATCGTCTCCTAATCTCTCCCCTTTCTCTTTTCAACGCCTCCTTGTGCCTGCCGACTTCTTCTCTAAGCTCTCTCGTCTGCTCTTCGAGTTCCTTCCGAAGTCTGTCTCTCTCAGCGCGGCCTTCCGGCATAGCGATACGACCAACTGTCGTTTCTTCAACGGTATGGGGGGGTTGAAGCAGCTCCAGTTGAACCTGCAAGAGACATGGAGACTTAGCCAAAATCTTTGTTACAATTTCGGCTGCAGCGTCTTCGTCGTCATCGACCAGTCGTATGGTTCCGCCCGTTTCACTCCAAAATCTTTCCAAAAATGTCTTTTCCCTTTCTTCTTCCTTCTTGAATTTTTTCTTGCTTTCGACACTCCACATTGTAGTCCCGACAATCACGCTCGACATCAAAGGTGATCCACAGAATGCCCGAAGAATTTCCCAAGTTTTCTTCTGGCTTGAACTCATTCTCGTCTCGCTGATATCGTGCAAGAATATTACACCGCGAATATTGATTGTGTCGCGGCGGAGGGCACAATAATAGAAGTGTGATATAATTTCGTCCAGGACTTTCAAGTTGTCCATAACAGAATCGTCAAAGCCAGGGGTATCGAGGAGATATACGTTCTGGCCAGAAACTTGCGCGGTATACATAGTAGCATGTTGGGTACCTGGAGCGGATTTAGGCTTGCATCTGATACGGAGAGGACATACTCACATGAATCAAGACCGTCATTAACAGCGGGCTCGTTGCCGGCCTGATCTCTCCCTCCCAACAATCTTATAAAACTGCTTTTCCCAACCCCAGTCTTTCCCATAAGAATACAAACATCAATCGGTTCCGGGGCCGGGGGTTCGGCACACTTCATCGCTGCTTGAAGGTAGGTAAAATGCGATTGTTTGTTCACCCAACCGCCGTCAACACGGTGTTATATAGTGTCGATTGTTGAGGTGTGGTGTCACTGCAGGGTGTGTGGGTCGGTGGGTCGGCGAGCATGTAATCTTTGTTTGCAAAAGCACTGAACGTTTAACGAGCCTGCACCCTGAGCGAGCGCTCCAATCAAGTCCGCAGAACAACCTGTAAATTACTATCGCTGGTTACAAGTTTACCCAAGAGACAGGCTCGCACAGCATAAACCCTCTCTGGTTGTCGTGGTGCAGTGGTTGCCAATCAACCCACAACAATGGATACTTATTTTGTGTTTCATTCGTGGGATTGGCGGTTAAAGGAATGCATGGGGGCGGATTCGAGGCGGAATTTGATCATGCGTAAGTGACGAGCTACCATGCTAGCCAAGCTATAAATAAACATTCTTACGTAGTTCGGGTATTGGCATTCCGGCGCCTAATCATACCCCTTCGCAGCACCCGGTGAGTCTACCGGATTTTGGACGGGGGAAAATTGTTCTGTCATATTGTTGGGTCACCTCAAATGAATTTTCTTAAACTCCGTGCAGCAGCAGTAACGCGAGTGATGGAGCTGTGACCGAATCACCGGGTATAGTACTACTCATGCCATATCTGGGACAGAGAGACCATTCTCCAAACACACCTCGGAACTAATATGGTCAAAAAAAACATAGTTTCACCTAGGTAGGGCTCAGGTCTTGTATTATCTCTCCAGAGATTAGAAAATGAGAAGGTGGGGATGGACGGACAGACGGATTACTCTATTTCGACCCCCCAATGTGGACTACGAACTTTTACGAACTCCGAAGTGTCAGTGCGGCTAAGTTGGGCACATAAATTGGATACTACCCAACTGCTTTGCAATCCCATTATTTGTAATTAACCTTAGCTTTGGATATGTATTTGGGTACAATACAGATATCGATGCCATGGTCTTACTCCATCACTTCCTCCTGTCCGTTTCCACATCCGCTATCACCTCCTCGAATCTCCCCGGTGGAAAAGACCGCGCAACTGAAACCACTCTCCTGTACTATATATTTCGAGTGTTTGTCATTCTCTCTTCTCTGTATCATAGTCTCTGTACCTTGCACACCAGTCTCCCTTACATATCGGAACAATTCCTCACCAGATATCCCGGCAGTAGCCTCTCCGTCAACTGATTCAGTGAATCGCGTATCATCGGGGGCTGGGCTTTGGATCTTCGTCATCCTCCCAGACTCACTATCAAATGCTTAGACACGCGGTAGAAGGTTGGATATGCAAGACGATGAAGAGGAGAACCTCGGGATGGAGGGTGGTTACACAATTGGATAATAACGGTAGCTTCAAAGTCATCCCATTAATGTCTCATTATAAAAACAGGAGAACACACCACACCAGTTTGTATAAATATGGGAAAGTTTCCACGCCACTGAGCAGAGCAGAGCAGAGTATAATTAGCAATCTTTCTCTTTCGTTTCTTTTATTTCTATATACTATCATGCTTTTTTTCCATTGGGCTTCGTTTGTTAAGAGGAGGAAGGGTAGATGGTGGGAGGAGGGTAATCGGGCATTGCCATGATCTGGATAGAGTGAATGCAATATGGTTAAATCGAAAAACAAAACAAAGCCCTACGAAGGATAACGGTCTTTTATGCAACAGTATGCACATGTCATTTCCTCAGACTTGCATACATTATAATATGTAGGCGACAGTATTTTGGTAATGTCTGGCGTTTCGGATAGGTACCCAATTAAAATAGTACAATTACAGCAGGCTTCACCTCAATGAATGATTTATTCGAGTCGAATGTGACTTCTGATGTGTTGCGATCGTGAGGGACGAAACACTGAGATCGCTGTTTTCGTAGCAATCTAGGGCCAAGTAGCAGTTTAGAATCAGTCTTCTCGAGATGAACTTCGCAAATGTGGCTCGGCCCGTTCCATTGCCAGGCATGCAGTTTAGCCGAGGCTGAATCGAGAAGGTGGGGCTCAAAGCGGGGTAATACTGCGGTACGAGTATTCGCCAGAGGCGATGATGTCTCTAATCGAGCTAGCTCAAACTCGGAGAGTCTGTCTTGTTTAATCACATGACCTTCCTATAGCATTGATCTCTCACAATCTAGTTAAATCAATCTTTCCTGACCCCATCACATCCGTCGTCCTGATATCTCTGTTGAATGTATATATTACTTAGACTCTGTAAAGGGCTTGCGGATACAGGCGTACTGTACTCACCTGGGCTGATGAAGGGCTATACGGAAGACTAAGGTCAATTGGAATTCCGCTGCATATGGCCAGCTAAGAGAGCACATGCATGCACACAAAGCATAAACGGATTATTGTATATAGAGGGCCATCCGGCCTCGATAAATAGAAAACTAATCAATACAACCAATCATCTAAAGTTATATTCTCCGCTCTTCATTATCACCTTTGGAAGACACAACTGCTATGTTTTGAGTCTAGCCTTCCTAGTGGCAAAAACCTAGCATCCATTCGATGCACGGCTCATTTTCTCATTTTGCTTGGGCAGTGGCCAAACATCTGGGTAGGTATACTTCGCCGATCAGGTTTTTGTTTGTTTTAATCATACTGTATTCACTCTACTTCAAGTATGACAGCCCCTTAATCCCCTCTGCCTCCGGGCTGGCCGGCTAGATGGCGGAGCTCCACTCCTGCTACCCGTCGTCCCCGTCTGACGAAAGAAAGCATTTGAAGGCGGTTGTTAAAAATACAAATGAAAAGGGATGAAATGAAGGAGAGCCCGCCGGCTCATACTACGCCGCCCGTTGCCCACCAGTGATTACTCCTCCGCCCGTTTTGGACGGGAACTTCCCGACATGAGTGGCCGCCAGGAAGTCCATCACCGCTTTATCGTACTTCTCCATTGAGAGCAGCTCTAAGACTTGCACATGTCAGCATCTGCCCGCTCTCCATCCCGTCGCTTTCCCCACCTCTTTCCAGAGCGTTTTCTGCTGGCCTTTCCATCGGCTGCAGTGGCGCAAGAGATGTTCCCGCGTCTCGGCCGCCATCCTGCTGCTGCCGCACCACGACCAGCATTTGTCGTGGTCTCGGTGTCCGAACTGTTTTAGGTACGTGCCCACTGGCGGGTGTCCAGACTTCAGTTGAAACAATTTGGCTGCCAGAGGCTTCACACTTTTCATTGGGATGGGCCTCTTGCTCACAGCTTTGTGTTTCAGCCTGTAGCCGTGATGTTTGCAGCATTTGTCGGCCTCCCACTCAGCCTTCGCCGCCGTCTTTGCTTCTGAAATTCGTCTGGTCCTGTTCGCCGCTGAGGTGTATACTCGTGATCTCACTGTGCCTACTCTGCGGCCCTCTCGCGCTAGATTCGCTTGGTGATCTGCTTCCTCATTCCCGGGGATGCCAGTGTGTCCCGGGACCCAGTGGATTTCTGTTTCAATACCGGCTTCGCGAAGAGTCCTCATGCTCTGGTTAATCCACCTGGCTAGAGGCTGCCCTGGCCCAGGTTCCAGGTGCTCCGTTCGTCGGATGGCTGCTTGCGAGTCGCTGAAGACAGCTATTCGCCGATCAGGTTGTGTGGTGGCCTAGTTTGCTGAGAAACAGTTGGGCGACTTGTGCTGGACTTGTACCAGAAGTGGTATTAATACCTCAGCCTTTCTCAGAAGATCTTGCAATTTTGGCTATGCATATTACACCGAGCGCGGATCTCCCAAACAGGTTCCTCGGAACCAGTAGTCAACACACGCTGCTCTCTTTTACACCCCAGACAGTGCTCCAACTCTCCGTGTTAGCGCAGATTTGCAGTCTAAGCTAGGGTCTCACAGAACCTTGTAGTGATCCATAGGGTATCAATCGGAGCATCCTCGAGTCTAATCCGGATGGTGTCTATCGCCTAGGAGCCTTCCTCTCGGTTCTGTGACGCCTTCAAACTGGGGTTTACCTCCATTCCTCTGCTGCGTCAATAGATATGCTCACACCACTTCGACCCGACAAGTTACAACTTGTTGTTCAGAGCAAGTTAGTACACAGTGGCTGCTCTTGTAGTTTGGATACTCAAGTATAATAGGGTTAGGGTTATCATACACTAGTTATGTGGTTTGGTGGGTCTTGCTGTGAAAGACTACACGGCTTTGGGCTTTCTTCGGTCAAAAAGGCTTCACATGTGACGCTGACATGAATGAATTAAGCTCTGACATCGCTAGATTTGCGGGTTACAAGGGTTTTGATTCAACTTGAGAAATTACAGCTAATGTAGTCGTTCTATAGGTTCCTGGAACTCTTCGGAGAGGCACCTCGCAGTAGGTAGCGCCTAGAGTGACTTGACAGAAGTGAGAAATGAGGAAGAGCAACAGATAGTTTCAAATAATGCCATGGAGTATCGTGCAATTATAGTTGCGCCATGACGTTGTGTGATACAGTGGATTCTAGGGATCAAGATGAAAGTGTAATGAGTAATAATTATTTTTGGTTGAGTGTAATTTTGTACCGGTCAGTTCACGGATCCGTGATCTGACAGCTGGTTCATGCAACGTGGGACTCTGCGGAGCAATATCCTCTGTGAACTAACTAGAACAATTGCTGTATTATTGCCGCATACTGTGACTTGGCAAGACTATAAGGCACTGCAGGTATTCGAGGCTACGGTTTCATGCCCTTGTCTTTGAAGTCTGGGATATTATTTGCCCCGAAATTATAGTCCGGGGTGGGACTAGATGTTACCTGGACGGGACAGACTATTGAGTTGCCTGGATTGAACTGCGAGGGGCAGTCGAAACCATGGTATTTTATAATAGTTTTCGTATTCAGGTTTATCCCCAGTATCACTATACTCGCTGCCGCTTGTTTTAAGGCCTTGCTCCAGTAGTTTCAAGGCTCTATATGGGAAATTTAAGGCTCACCACCAGCATCACGACTCCGCTGGTGCAAATTTTAAAGCCTACCACCGGCGTTACTAACCGGAAGCACACCTCCAGTAGCCGGCAGCCCCTAAAGGAATCCGCACCAGGCCTTAGGCTCAAGAATTCAGCCCCAAACTGACCAGGCCGCAGAAATAATACCCAGGACGCAACCCCTAGGGCGGGCTCTGAAAGACTAGAGATGCTCCGGACTGTTGAGATGCCTGCCTGGGGCCCTGAGCGGAAATCTAGCAGGCCCTGACGGAGGTTGCCGTACCCTATCTGGGGTTATTTTGGTTGAAAACTACTCCTTTGGTTACTTATTACATAGCATAGAACTCTCGTATCTCAATTCTGGGCGTAGGAACCTTACAATATGTGCGTATGAGCACAAAATCCGAGAGAAGGCTACTCACTGCCACATCACCCGCTTCACCCAACCACCACTCGGCTCACATGTGGGCCCAGTAGTCCCTTAGTCTAGAAATCCTGTGCCTGACAAATCGTGGTCTAGGAATGTGTCGACATCAGCCCGCCCGGGACAGACTTTGATTCACTCTAACTAGAGTATGGCAGTGCCCAACTTCCCTTCCCGCTCTGGATGAGCGGCTAGAAGGGGGAGATCCCCTTCTTCTACTTATATATTATCCTATCCTCCTTCCCCTATTGACAAATGAGATCGAAATGAATGGTTAAACAATAAAGAAATCTGAGAGAAAGACAACCGTCACCTTCGCTCTTCTCAGCGGTGAGGGAACTTTCCGACCTCCGTGGCCGCCAGGAAGTCCATCACCGATTTTCCGTCTTAAGGATTTTTAAACTGTGGGGCTGTAGGTGCCGGCGGTCTTCCAAGTGATGAATCCATGATGCTAGTGATGCCGTGGTGATATCCAAGATGCCTCCCAACCGCGTCTAAGGTACATATCCGTACTATCAGCACCTATCCATTCGATCATCCACAATTGGGAAAGCTCATATAACTATGTCTCAATCGACATAGCTGCAAAACTACAGGTGATGCCGTAACCCCAGCCCTAGGCGCCACCCCCCGTCGCCCTGGTCGGTTGGCCTTGCAATATCTTGCCCGGGACCTGACGACGCCGTGATGACCTGAAAGACTGGCGGGTGGACGGACTATTGCGACCTCTGCCATATTCTAGCAAGAGTGAATGCAGATGGCTAAAACCAAATATAAAGCGTGCTCCAAGATTGCGTATTGGTGGTTCAATACTACGTGGGTTCCATCAGCAACAACAGGAGGTCGAGGTTGTAGGGTTTCCATACTGGTTATCTGGTGCTCTAAATAGGGGTTCGCTGCCAACAATTTTTAGTTATCAGCAGAATGAGATATTTTTCTTAATTAAGTATTATTTAGCCGAAGAGAATCAATTTTACATTTATACCCCTGAATTTTCCCAAATACCACATCTTCCATGACCCGTAGAAGAAACGTGAAATAATAGAGAAACATCCCTAGATCCGTAACTAAACTCTAGACCGGAATTCCAATCTCCTAGATACCCTTCAGTGACATGAGGAAGACCCATTCTGAACTATTGCATATTAACTTAGCAAGTTCACTATTGACGGATGCCCAGCCCATTCTGCGCGGATCTTTGCACTTTCCTCATTGACTGAAACAATGTTAACATTGGCGTGAAACTGGAGTAAAAGGTGCACAACCGCTTCGTGTCCTTGGTTGGCTGCCCACATTAACGCGCTATAGCCTGTTGGTGTAACGATATTGGGATCGGCCCCGTTCACGAGTAACGTTCGCACTATCCCTGCAAATCCATTGAAGGCGGCCAGAATCAGTGCGGTATTGCCATCGATGCCCGCATGATTGATACTAGCGCCGCTCCCGAGTAACATGCGCACTATCGACTCATGGCCATTTAAGGCGGCCTCCAGCAGTGCGACATTGCCGTCGTTGTTCCAGATGTGGTTATGACTTGCGAGTAAACTTTTCACTATCGCTCCATGACCGTTTATAGCGGCCAGACTCAGTGCGGTATTTCCCAATTTATTCTTCATGTCGGGCTTGGCACCGTTCGCGAGTAGCACTCTTACAGCCGCCTCATAACCCCAGCCGGCGGCCAATATCAACGGGGTACCGCCATCGCTATTTTCACTATCAATATTGGCACCGTGTTCGAGCAACACCCTCGCCACCGCTATATCGTATCCCGATAGGTTTGATACATAGTGCAACGGAACCGCTCCATGCGTATCTGTCATATTCGGATGGGCACCGCTGGCTCACCCGCCGCATATGCTAGAGGTGGTACCCCATCCTCGTCTTTTGAAAATGAGAAATCGAGGTGGTTTGTTAGTTTGTCAGTGCTTAGTTTTTGAGCTTTGGTACTGATAGATTGCCACCGGAAGTCACCTTTTCGGGTGTTACACTAGCGTTGAATTCTATGAGTGAATGAAGTATATACTTTGTCCGTCGGTATATCCTTGCGTTTGCTAGGTAATGTAGTTAGTTCCAGTAGCATTTCATATGAAGGTAGCATGCTAGCCTCTCATACTACACCTGTGCACCTAGGCAGGGCAGGGACTCCAGCGGAGGATTTAGTCGTCAGTGTAACCTGAGATTTACACCTCCAACTCAACACCAACAATCCAAAAAGAAGCCTTCAGCCACAGTCTATGTAGATAATAACTGCTCTGGTAATCTGCCTGCACTGGACCGAAACTGATTGTGTGTGGTGGAGATACCCTGGTGAATCACTTGCTGGTATGCCGAACTCGGGTTGACATCAGGCGATATGCCGGAGTCTCCACCACTCACAAATAATTTCGGACAAGTGTAGGCAGAGAAGTTATTATCTACATAGACTGTGAGCAAAAACTTTGTGAATTTTCGGTATTGGGTTTGAGCGTTTAACCCGTGGGAGTTGCATCGTAAAACTAATCACCTATTTGGGAATATTAACTGTCTAGCCTCCTGAATCGGATGGGCTGGTACACAAGTTTAATTGCATCTCTCCAAGCTACTAGATATATCCCAAGCAGCTGGCTCTATCAAGCTTGGAAGCTAAACACAAACACCAAAAGAACTATGGCCCGTTTGTGTTTAGTAAAATTTGTGAGGAAGGTAGAAGCATCATAGTTTGATAACGAGACGGATGTTTCAGTCCCCATAGCAGCTACAGACTCCGAATACTGGAGTCTCGACAGGATCATGCCATTAGGGAGCTGCCTTAATGATGAATATTATTGTACCAAATAACCTGTTGTGCCGAACCAGATTGTCTCATCCTCAGTCTCTCGTTGCTACCAGAGCTTGTGAATGAGGCTCTGGTGGCTGGGCACGAGACAGAACCTAAGACTAAGTCTAAACTAAGACGTAAAATAAACGCTGGGGCCACTACGTGCCCTAACTCAATTCCATGTATTCAAATTCGTCGAACACTTATGGCTGTGGAATGCGCAGCGGTTGACTCTCAGTGATGTCAACCGTCCCGTCCGTCCGGGATCACTGCGGACGGGGACGGACGGCAAAGTCGCCGTCCGTCCGAGGTCAGGACGGAAACGGCACCGTCTTTTTGAGGCAGGACGGGGACGGACGGCAATGACGGCGAAGTAGCCATCCCCGGCCGTCATCTGCCGACATCCATGGATCTCGTGCAGTATACATTACAAAATCTCATAAAACTAGTTACATCTAATCTCTTGACCTCGAAGCAAGATCATTCTGCATCTGCTCCATCTTAACCATGTCTGACTCTGTTGCTCCAAGAATAAGCCTTGTGTCACCCAAGAATTCAGACACTCACAAGGCTGAATGATATCATCACCCAAGCGATTTGGTCGGTCGCTGATAAGCACTTTGTTGAGCAGGTACTTCGTCCATCTTTATAAACACTTCATTTATCTTTACTTTCGCTCTTGCACTGTGGTTTTATACATAGATAGAGTGTATCACGGTATTTATATATTTTACCGCACGCTATCAAGGCTTCATTGGGTTTAATCCAAGTATATACTCTAACCGCCCAATGTTGGCCGGGGACGGGGTTTGTGCCGGCCCCGGCAGGTCCCCGGCCGTCTAGCCGTCATTGACATGCTTGGACGGGACGGACGGTTCTGGCGCCGTCCCGTCCGTCCTGGCAAGAATTGGGACGGCCCACCGTCCCCGGCCGTCGGACAGGACGGTTGACATCACTGTTGACTCTCTTCCTGGCGGCCACTGAAGTCGGGAAGTTTCCGCCCAAGTGAAGTGGCGGTATGGAGCGGGCTCAGGGCTCGGGAGCGGCATTGGCGGCAACGGGGTTATACTATTCTTTCTTTCTTTTCCT